>Ga0210401_10001373_pt1 | contig 28331 bp, 26 predicted proteins | sample IncBWH32MmetaG_FD_150866 | JGI IMG/M metagenome (GOLD analysis project Ga0210401, IMG submission 150866) | Forest soil microbial communities from Barre Woods Harvard Forest LTER site, Petersham, Massachusetts, United States - Inc-BW-H-32-M | ecosystem: Environmental > Terrestrial > Soil >...
TCGGCTCCTCCTGCGGGTGCGGGAGGAGTTTTCTTGTTTTGAGGATTTTTTGCGCGAGGTGTTGTTGCGCCCTGCGGGACCTGAGTCTCTTTGCTGGTTTTACCCGGGACTTCCGTCCTGGGCTAATATGTGTCGCCCCTCGGTGCTGGGGGTTGGTGTTCTTAGACGCTTTACTACCTGCACCCCGGCATGCGAGGTGGCGTTCCGGCTCGAGTTCCTCGAACTTCTGTCGGGCCCCGGACGAGGCGAGCGGGGCTACGTGTTTTTGGTGCGCGCCTGGCGCGTCATGGTTGAGATTGCAGTTCTCCGATGGGAACGATTTTGGTGTCGGTGCGGAACTTTTTGTAGTCGCGGTAGGTGATGTCATCTTCGAGGTTGAAGTCTTTCAGCAGGGCGAGGCGCGCGTCAACTTTTACGTTGATGTGTTGGGGCAGCCAGACTTCGTCATTGATACGCGTCTGCTCGAGGATGATTCGCGAGCCCTTGTGGATGCGGGCCAGGAACAGGCCGAAGGAAACGGTGTCGATGCACTGGATGTCGAGCTTCTTCCATTGCGATTCGTCTTTGTCGATCCAGGCGCGGAAGCGGAATTTGGGTAGGATTTTGGCTTCTTTCAAGTGCGCCTGGTAGCCGGGCTTTGGTTCGCCATCGATCACATAGGTGTCGCGTCCGGCGAGTGATTCGATACCTGCCATGCGGAAGTTGTAGGCGTCCGCGACTTCACGGACGAACTGGCGGTTTTCTTCACGCTCTTTCTCTTCCTTCGCCTCGCGTTTCTTGCGGTCTTCTTCGGATTCGTTCTTGCGCTTTTCAATCACCTTCTGGATTTTGTCTTCTTCTTTCTTCGCATCCTTGTCGGAGAGCGGTTTGTCGTCTTTCGCGACCAGGCGTTCGACCGGCTCGCCGTAGAGTTCCATGATCTCGGAAGTTTTGGTTTCCGTGGACTTTACCTGGCCTTTGCCGTCGAGTTTGTGCTGCTCCTCGCGTTGGATGAAGGTGTAGTCGCGCTGTCGTTTGTCGTTTTCCATGTCCTTTTCCGCAGTCTGGCGAATGAGTTCGCGGATCTGGTCTTCGGAAAGGGACGGTGCGGGGTTGGTCGCTGCGTTTTCCTGCCCTAACGCGAGGCGGCTGGCAAGAACTAAAAAGATCAGCGCGGGCTTGAGGAGCATGTTCATTCTACGTGGTTAGAACCCGGGAGGTTCCGTCGAGTTGTGAGCGGTGGTCACGAAATCTACCGGTTGGCCTGCTCCGCTCGGCCCAGGCAGCCAGCGCGGAAGGAGCGGTCGTCCAGGCGATGCAGGCGCTTGGCCATGCCCGGGCGGAGCAGCGGGTGATGGCGGATGGTGAACAGGTACTCGGCGATGAACCATAGATGTTGGTCGGTGGTCATCCAGTCGCGGGCGTCGAAGCGGGCGAGATTGACGGGGCGCGAAAACGTTCGCAGGGAGCGCTCTGCCCGGAGATTGAAGTACACATCGAAATAGCTCATGGCTAGTTCACGTAGAGTGCGGTAGACGGGTTCGCGATAACGGCATCCGGTGTAGTTGGATTTGGCGATGGCCCCCCAATGGCCCTTGAATCGATAGACGGCCACTACGTGATCGGTGTCCTGTTCGGCCTCGAGATCGATGACCAGCGGAGGATAGCCGTTGGCTCGCAGGGCTGCGGCGGCCAAGGTTGCCCCTTCGAAGCAATGCGAGGTGTTTTCGCCCAGGACGCGGCGCGGGGACCATGCGGTGTCGGCCAGGTGGTAGGGCATGTCGTCGAGAAAGCGCTGGATTCCGTGCGGGGTTTTCAGGCCGCGCAGCTTGCGCAATTCGGCGGGGGTGAAGAAGTTGGAATTGTTCATTCTCGAATGCAGTTTATCGCGAGAATGGAGAAAGGGCGTTAACCACTAAGGGCACGAAGCTTCACGAAGGAATGCCCAGCGCTAAATCATGCGAACAGCTCCGCCAGTTCCCTGGGCTTGTCTAACGTCACATCCGGTGGGGCTTCGCAGAGTGTGTGCGGAGCGAAACCGTAGGTTACGCCGCAGGTCCAAAGGTTGGCGTTGCGTCCGGTAATGACATCGACCGAGGAATCGCCGACCATCAGGGTTTCCTCCGGGCGGCTTTTCGTTTCTTTCAGGATCGTTTGTGCGCCCTTGGGGTCGGGCTTCTTGCTGGAGAAGCTGTTCCCGCCGTAAACATGGGTGAAGAATTGTGCGAGGCCGAGCGCTTCCACGATGGCGCGCGAGGGATTGACTGGTTTGTTGGAAAGCACAGCCATCCTGCGCGGGATGCCGTTGGAGTTGCGAATCACATCGAGCATTTCCTTGATGCCATCATACACGTGGGTATGGTCAAGCTTGTGAACGCGGTAGTAACCGAGAAAGTGCTCCAGCCCTTCTTTAATGACTCCTTCATCGCGGGGGTCGCCGAGGGCACGACGCACCAGCATGGGAGCGCCGTCGCCTACGTAGGAGGCGATTACACCACCAGGAAGCTCGGGGCGGCCGAAGTGCTTCAGCATGGCGTTGACGGAGTGAATGAGGTCGAGGCGCGAATCGATCAAGGTTCCGTCGAGGTCGAAGATCAGCAGCTTGATCTGGCGAGGATCGAATTGGCGTTGGAATTTGATCATGCAGGCTTTAGGATAAATGATTGAGAGCTGCCTGCCGTCAGCCTGCGCCTGGCCCGACGAATTGGGCGTGTAGAGACGTAGCTAGCTACGTCTGTAAAGCTAGGGTTTTGCCATTGTTTAATGCTGTTTCTCAATCGGCGGTCTGGATTTACAATGGGAAAAGGATGGCGACCAAGGCAGATTCTAAACCGGCTGGGGTGGCGGACGAGAAAGTCAGGAGCGCAGGCAAGACCTACGAAGGTCTCTCCCGCGAGCGGCTGATTGAGGCCTACCGGATCATGTACACGTCGCGGCGTGTGGACGATCGGGAGATCCTTCTCAAGCGCCAGCAAAAAATCTTCTTCCAGATCTCGGGCGCGGGTCACGAGGCGGTTGGCGCCGCAGCGGGCTTTACACTAAAGCCGGGCTACGACTGGTTTTATCCCTACTATCGAGATCGCGCGCTGTGCCTGGCGCTGGGCGCGACACCGCACGAGATGCTGCTGATGGCCGTCGGTGCCGCGGCTGACCCGCAATCCGGCGGGCGGCAGATGCCTTCGCATTGGAGCTTCCCGAAGTTCAATGTGGTCACGCAGTCGTCTCCTACCGGGTCGCAGATTCTGCAGGCGGTGGGTTGCGCGGAGGGTGGCCGCTACTTCGCGAGTCATCCGGAAGCCGCGAAGAAAAGTGAGGGCGACTATCGCCAATTCAAAGACGTAAAGTTCCAGGGCGATGAAGTCACCTACGTTTCGCTCGGCGATGGCGCCACCAGCGAAGGCGAGTTCTGGGAGGCGATGAACACCGCGTCTAATCGCAAGTTGCCGGTGTTGTTCGTGGTGGAAGACAACGGATACGCCATCTCAGTTCCCGTCGAGGTTCAGACTGCCGGGGGAAACATCTCGCGGCTGGTCGCCGGTTTCCCGCATTTCCATTTCGAGGAAATCGACGGTACCGACCCCGTGGCGTCTTATGCGGCATTTGCCCGCACCGTAGCCTACTGCCGCGCTGGGGAGGGCCCGGGCTTTATTCATGCGCACGTGATCCGGCCGTATTCGCACTCGCTTTCGGATGACGAGCGGCTTTACCGGCCGGAGGCGGAACGAAATCTCGATGCGGCTCGCGATCCCATTACGCGCATGCAAATGTTCCTTATTCGCGAGGGCATCCTCGATGAAAAGGGCATCAATAGGCTGGAGAAACAGGTAGAAGACGACCTGCAGGTTGCGGTAGATCAGGCGTTGGCGGCACCTCCGCCCACTCCGGACACAATTCCGCTATACGTTTACTCGCCCGATGTGGATCCTACTTCTTCGGCTCTACAGATGGAGCCGGTATCGGCTGCGCCGGCTGCGGACGGCAAGAAGGTCGCTCCGAAAACTATGGCCGATCTGATCAATGCCACGCTGCGCGACGAGATGCGGCGCGATGAGCGCATCGTGATTTTCGGCGAAGATGTGGCCGATGCCAGCCGCGAGCAATATCTCGAAGAGAAGCTGATCAAGGGGAAGGGCGGCGTCTTCAAGTTGACTTACGGCTTGCAGAACGACTTCGGTTCCGACCGCGTATTCAATTCGCCGCTGGCGGAAGCGAACATCGTCGGTCGCGCGGTTGGCATGGCCACGCGTGGGATGAAGCCGGTGGTCGAGATTCAGTTCTTCGACTACATCTGGCCGGCCATGATGCAACTGCGCGATGAACTTCCCCTGATCCGCTGGCGCTCCAACAACGGGTTTTCTTCGCCATGCGTGATTCGGGTTGCGATCGGTGGATATTTGACTGGCGGAGCCATTTACCACTCGCAATGTGGCGAGAGCATTTTCACGCATACGCCCGGAATGCGCGTGGTGTTTCCATCGAACGCACTGGATGCGGCTGGCCTATTGCGCACGGCCATTCGATGCGACGATCCGGTTTTGTTCCTGGAGCACAAGCGGCTTTATCGCGAGACTTTCGGCCGTGCGCCGTATCCAGGCCCAGATTACACGATCCCGTTCGGCAAGGCGAAGGTAGTGCAGTCCGGAACTGATTTGACCGTGATTACCTATGGTGCGGTGGTTCCGCGGGCGTTGCAAGCCGCCCAGAAGCTGGAACGCGAGCATGGAGTCAAGGTCGAGTTGATCGATTTGCGCTGCCTGAATCCGTTTGATTGGGAGACGATTGCCGCTTCCGTCAGCAAAACCAATCGAGCGATCGTGGCTTATGAAGATACTCTGAGCTGGGGTTACGGCGCGGAGATCGCTGCCCGAATTGCCGACCAATTGTTCGATCATCTGGATGCACCAGTACGTCGCGTCGCGGCGAAAGACGTGTTTGTCGCCTATCAGCCGATTCTGGAAGATGCGATCCTGCCCCAAGCCGAGGATCTGTTGCGCGCCATGAAAGAATTGGCGGAGTACTGAGGGACTCCGAAGGTCCGGCCTCAGGTGGCTGCAAGAACATCGTCCCGGCCATCATTTCATCTCAATCTCGCGGAAGCCTCGTTTGTCACAATACTGCCGAAACCACGCGGGCGGCCTGTTTTGCAGGCCATTCGGTGTTATAGTTTCAGGCCGCTACTAGTCCCTGCAAGATCTGTATTCAAATCGGAACGAACTATTCTGAATCGAGGCTGCGAGCATGGGGAGAAAACGGGTTTCGTATTTCGTAAGTTGGGGTTTTGCAGTGATCGCCGTTACTGTGTTTCTCGTGAATGGTGCGTGGGCAGCGAATACGGAAAAGGTGGTGCACAGCTTTACCGGAGGCAACGACGGGATCGATCCGGCAGCCACACTGGCGCAAGATGCTGCCGGCAACTTTTACGGAACGACGGTCAGTGGTGGAACCGGCACGCTGTGCTCGAACGGCTGCGGAACTGTGTTCGAGCTGTCACCAGTTGCCGGAGGCAAGTGGAAAGAGACGGTGCTGTACAGTTTCACCGGCGGCAACGATGGCAAGAATCCCTACGGTGGCGTGACGTTGGATAGCAAGGGAGATCTTTACGGCACCACGGTGGCCGGGGGATCGGGCGGAGCTTGCAGTGGAGATGGTTGCGGGGTCGTGTTCCTGCTGTCGAAATCCGGCAAGCGTTGGGTCGAGACGGTGATGTACAACTTTACCGGCGGCAAGGACGGCTTTGGTCCCGGAGGTACCGTGGTATTTGATAACGCCGGCAATCTTTACGGAACCACACCCGACGGAGGCAACCTGCACAAGTGCAACGGAGGAGGTTGCGGCGTGGTCTATCAGATCTCGCCCCTCCGTGGCGGCGGATGGAAGCAGACTGTGCTTCACACGTTCACCGGCGGCGCCGACGGCGCTGTGGGCTCGCTGGGCTCGCTGCTTGTCGACAAAGCGGGCAATGTGTTCGGCGTCTCCGAGGTCGGCGGCGATCCTTCCTGCCAGTGCGGCACCGTATTCAAACTTACGTCTGTGAGCGGTAAGTGGAATTTTAAAACGCTCGACGCCTTCAAAGGGATTCCCCAGGCCGGATTTCCCTACGGCGGTGTGATTGCGGATAGCAAGGGCAATCTCTACGGCACAACTTGCTACGGCGGCGCAAACGGCGCGGGCTCCGTGTTCAAGCTCACCAAATCGGCAGGCAAGTTTACCGAGAGCGTGCTCTACAGCTTCACCGGCGGATCGGACGGCGGATCGCCGACAACGACTCTGATGTTCGACGCCAAGGGCAATCTGTACGGCACGACTTCCGCTGGCGGAGACAGCAACGGCGATGGGGTCGTTTTTAAGCTGAGCAAAGCCGGCAGCCAGTGGAAAGAAAGCGTAGTGCATCAGTTCGGCAAAGGGTCCGACGGGAGAAACCCATACTACGGCCTGCTGCGCGACAAGGCTGGAGTTCTCTTCGGCACCACTGCCATTGGCGGCGGCAGTGGTCAGGGAGTCGTCTTTCAGATCACGCCGTAGATCGATTGCTCCGGTCGCTGCGTTGCTTTGAATGCAGCGACCGGGGGTTAATCGTTCGACGCGACGATTAAACTGCCCCCATGTTCGCTGCGCTGGCTCGAAGCCCCGCGTGGACTCCCGCCCGAAGTCCTGATTCTTGCACATATTCTGGTGCAGGATTTCCCCTCAAAAAAATTCTCATTTCGGCGCAAAATCCAGAAAACAACAAAGGATCGGTTCTTTTGACCTCCTAGCCCAAGTTCGTCATAGAAACGTGGAATTGCGCAAATCTTGAGCTCTGGCGCGAAGCAAGTATCGTGTTTGCAATCGCGGCATGCGAGAACGGCCTGTAGTGTAGACCCACCATCTTGAAACGGGATGAGTGGAATGACATGATCGGCGCGCGATGTTCTTGCGACCGAACTATTGCGCGAAAGACGGGAAGGAGCACAGTTACTGGTCGTTGGTCGAGACGGTGCGAACGGTCGATGGACCTCGTCAGAAAAGGCTGTGCTACTTGGGGGAGCTGAACGGTTCGGCGCAAGCACGATGGTTGAAGACCATCGAGGTGTTTAACGAACAGGGCGAAAGCGAGCAATGGAAACTGTTTCCTTCAGAAGTTGAACCGCCAGCGGATGATCCGCAGGTAGCTCGCATCTTGGTGAACCGGGTCCGGCTGGAGAGAACGCGTCAGTTCGGCGGGGGTTTTCTGGGCTGGGAATTGTGGAAGCGTCTGGGACTGGATAGCTTCTTCGAGCAGTTGATGGATGAGGAAGCGACCGAGGAGCCCTGGTCGCGGGTAGCCGCGGTGCTGGCCATCAATCGGCTGTGTGCACCGGGGAGCGAGTTGGCCATCGAGGAGCGCTGGTACCCCTCGACGGCGCTAGACGATTTGCTGGAAATCGAGGAAGGCAAGATCAATGACACGCGTCTATATCGCTGTCTGGACCGCATGCTGCCGCACAAGACGAAGCTCGAACCGCATCTCAAGCAGCTTTATCGGAGAGTATTCTGGCGTTCGCTTCGGCCGCGGATCTGAAACTGGTCACTTTTGACCCGGCGTTGAAATCGCGGAGTGACAATGTGGTCGTACTTTGACGGCGTGACAGCCTGTCAAGGCTCGCTGAACAAAGCCCGATAGAGCCCCCCACCGAGCGCTCCGCCAATCAGCGGTGCAACCCAGAACATCCACAGCTGTTGCAAGGCCCATCCGCCGACGAAGATGGCTGGTCCCGTGCTGCGTGCGGGGTTGACCGAAGTATTCGTGACGGGAATACAGAAGAGGTGAATCAGAGTCAGACAGAGACCGATGGCGATGGGTGCAAAGCCCTGCGGTGCGCGAGCGTCAGTGGCTCCCATAATGACAATCAGGAAGAACGCCGTCAGCACAACTTCCGCTACGAAGCCAGCGAGCAGAGAATAGCCGCCGGGAGAATGCACCCCGTATCCGTTGGCGGCGAATCCGTTGTTCACATCGAACATGGCATTTCCGCTGGCGATCACGTACAGAACACCCGAGGCTGCAATCGCACCCAGAACTTGAGCTACGACATAGGGAGCCAAGTCGGAAACGGGAAAACGCTTGCCCACAACCAGTCCCGCGCTGATTGCCGGATTCAAATGGCATCCCGAGATGTGTCCAATGGCGAAGGCCATGGTGAGGACGGTCAGGCCGAAAGCAAAGGCGACACCGAGAAAGCCGATTCCGACCGTTGGAAAGCCTGCCGCCAGTACGGCAGCGCCGCATCCACCGAATACCAGCCAGAAGGTTCCGAAGAATTCAGCGAGCGCACGTTTTCCGATACTCATGGTTTCGCCTCCCGAGTTAAATGAGTGCTCTAAGCCGCTTTGGATTTTACCCTGCCGCTGCCCTTGCGAATGCTATCAAATGCCATAGGCCCACCCCCGAAAAATACCAGCGCGAAAGAGATCGCGGCCAGAGCTAGAGGAAACTGATAGCCGCCTTCCCCCAACAGTCCGTGCTTCCAGTGCACCTTCGCAATCGCCACTCCCAAGTCGATCAGGATGGCCAGCGAAACACACCTCGTAAGCAGCCCGGCGATCACTAGGAGGCCGCCGAAGAATTCTGTGACGGCGGAAATGTAGGCCAGCCAGCCAGGTAATCCGAGACTGCTGATAAATTGCGCGTGGTGCGAGAGGCCGCCGAATACCTTGCTGTAGCCGTGGCCAATCATGATCACGCCCAGCACAAGCCGCAAAACCAGAAGGGCCAGCGGTTGCAGACGATCGAGGTAGCGCAACGGGTTTTCCTCCGGTGAGCGAAGCTGAATAGATTACCTCATCGCTCACTGGTTCAAAAATCATTGACCGCTATCGCAGGGGGAACAGGCCATGCGGATTGTAATTCGTGGCGTGATTTGGGTCTTTCCTCTTGCAGGATCCAGGGGTATGCAGTTTGTTCTGGGCGTTTACCGATAGTTTTGGCGGTCAAGTTGGCTGTCCCTCGGCATGTTTCGCGCTCCGATGTCAGGTTTGGCCTAGGTTGCACAGCGACAACGGCTTTTCCGCCTGTACCGCGACCTTAGTACCGTCTCTACTACTTTAGTTACGGTTCCAGCGACACCGGGGTACGCCGCGCCTAGGGACCTCTGCCTATTGTATCCAATCAAACTATAGCCACCATATGTAGATATACGCACCAACCCCCGTTCGGTTACTTTCCAGAAAACAGGCATAAAACCCAGCAAATCTCGGAAATTCGCCTTCTGCTCTGGTGCTTTCAGGGCTGATATATGCTCGGGACACCTGAATTCACTCGAACGCATTTTGTACGAGGAGTTCTTCCCAACTTAGGCCGGCGGCAGTAAGCAGCAAAGCGGCTTTAAGTCTGTGGAAAGGGCTTAGAAACTATGGCCGACTCGCGGGAAGTGATGAATATTCGCCAGGCGTCGCAGTACCTGGGGGTGAGTCCGGACACGCTCTACAAGTATGTAGGCGAACAAAAGATTCCGGCTTTCAAGCTGGGCAACCGCTGGCGCTTCAAGAAATCGAAGCTCGACCAGTGGATGGAAGAGAAGTCCAGCCAGATGGAAGCGAAGAGTCGAAAGAAACCGAAGGCGGCTGCCAAAGCTGCCGGGCAACAGTAAAGGCGGGCACATGTTTGGATTCGGATCGAAAACGATTGTTGGTCTGGATGTGGGGTCCTCGAGTATTAAGGCGGTCGAGCTCAGGAAGGGACGCAACGGCATTGAAGTCGCGCATCTGGGCCTCGAACCGCTGGCTCCGGATATCGTTGTGGATTCCATGATCGTGGATTCGGGCACGGTGTCGAGCGCGATCTCCAAGCTGTTCACCGACAATCAAATCAAGACCAAGAGCGTGGCCACCGCCGTGAGCGGGCACTCGGTCATCGTGAAAAAGATCTCGCTGCCTTCTATGAGCGATCAGGAACTGGCCGAGACCATCCAGAAAGAAGCTGCGCAGCACATTCCCTTCGATCTGGCCGATGTGAACCTCGACTATCAGATTCTCTCCGAAGATGCCGGCAACCCCCAGATGGACGTTTTACTGGTCGCCGTCAAGAAGGACAAGATCCTGAACTACACCAACGTACTCTCGATGGCCGGCAAGACTCCGGCTATTGTGGACATCGATGCCCTCGCGCTGCAGAACTGCTACGAGTACAACTATGAACCCGCGCCCGGGCAAGTGGTGGCGCTTTTGAACCTGGGCGCCAGCGTCATGAACATCAACATCGTGAAAGGCACCACGCCGCTGTTCCCGCGCGACGTCAGCGTGGGCGGACACCAATACACGGACTCGTTGCAAAAGGAACTGGATTTGAGCTTTGACGACGCAGAATCACTGAAGTTGGGCAACAAAGTCGGCACCGTGAGTGAGGACGCGAAGACCCCGATCCTGCAGCAGGTGACCGAAATCATTGTGCTGGAGATTCAGAAGACATTCGATTTCTTCCGCGCCAGCGCTGCGGGCGAGCATATCGAGAAGATTTATCTGGCAGGCGGATCCTCAAAGGTTCCCGGGCTGATTGAGGCGTTGCGCCAGGAGTTCTCGTTGCCGGTGGAGATTTTCAATCCTTTCCAGAAGATCGCCCCGCCAGTCGATGGACCGGGAGTGGAACTAATCGAGCAGAATGCTGGCCAGTTGGCAGTTGCGGTGGGTTTGGCCTTAAGGAGTTTTGAAAACTTATGATCCGAATCAACCTGTTGGGACAATCCAGACCGAAGAACAAACGCGCCGCAGCTTCGGCCGCGGCGGTTATGGAGATGGGCGAGGTTGGCTCACCGAAGCTAAAAATCTTGCTGGTGCTGGTGCTGGCTGGATCGCTCAACGTGATGTATTGGTACCGGCTGGACAAAGAAAAACAGCACATCGCCGCCCAGATGCAGGTTGCGGAGCAGAGGAACCGCGAACTGGCCGACGTGAAGGCCCGTTACCTCGAGCGGCAGCGCCAGGCGGAGAGCTACAAGCGCCGCGTCGATGTGATCGATCAGCTGCGGGCCAGCCAGTCCGGACCGGTGAACCTGCTCAACACCATCGGTGACACCATCAACGGCACCGAAGCGGTGTGGCTCAACACCATGAAGGATCAGGGCGGCAGCGTGGATATCGAAGGCATGGCTTTGAGCGCCGATGCGGTGGCCTCGCTGATTCAGAATCTGCAAAAGACGGGATATTTCAAGACCATCGAAATCAAAGAGACGTATCAGGACGAGTCGTTCAAGGAAATGCAGGCATTTCAATTCGTTCTGACCTGCGAAAAAGCGAAGTCCTAAAGGCGGAAGAATATGGGGAACTTTGGCGAATTATCGGGTCTCAAACAGTGGGTAGCCCTGATATTAGGGGCAGCGCTGATCACCGCCGCATTGCATTTCACGTTGTTCAAGTCCCAGCGGGCAGCGAATGACCAGGCGCAGGCCGCCCTGGAACTTAAACTTCGAGAGAATGCCGAGCTCGAATCCTACGCTCCCAAGCTCAAGGACATGGAGCGGCAGCTGGCGAATCTGAAACAGCAGCTGGAAATCGAGCGGAAGATCGTCCCCGACGAGAAGGAAGTGGACGGCTTTATCAAGATGCTGGACGCGGAGGCTCTCAAAGCGGGAATCGAGATTCGACGCTACACCGCCAAGCCGGTATCGACTCGCGAGTTCTATACCGAAGTGCCGTTTGAGGTCGAACTGGATGGGCCGTACTTCTCAGTGCTGAACTTTTTCGACCGGGTGGGAAAGCTGGAACGGATTGTGAATATGTCTGGCTTGCTGATCGCGAGCACCAAGAAGCCGAGCGACGCCAAGGTGAAACACACCTATCAATACGCGCCTAACGAAAGCATTGTGGCTACCTGCGACGCGACGACGTTCTTTAGTCATGACCTGACGCCGCCCGCGGGCGCACCGGCCAAGGGTAAGGGAGGCCTATGAAGCTGGCGACTGGAATCCTAATACTGGGAATGGGGCTGGGAACTGCGACCGCGCAGAACCCAAGCGTGATCGACACCACCAAGGCCAGACTGGTGTCAGCTCAGCAGCAGAAGACGGCGGATATCAACGCCGCGCTCGGGACCTCGCAGGGGCAGAATGTAGCCCCGCAATCCTCAGCCGCAAAACCGGCTGCTGGCAAACCGTCGAGCACGGCACAGGCGCAAACCGCATCGCCAGCGCAGTTTTCGAAGCCGCAAGCTGCAACCGTCTCTCCGGTGACCGCGCCCAAGCCGGCTGCCAAAGCGGTTGCACCGAAGACCGCGGCGAAGAAAACTACCAAGGTTGCCGTCGACCAGCCCAAGGGGCCAAAACCGGCGGTAGCGGTCGAAGACAAGAAGAATCCGGTCGACCCCAAGAAGGACGACCACAAGATCAGCATGGCAGGAGGGCGCCGGGATCCGTTCGTGAGTCCCGTTGTAAACCACAGCATGGGTGGGTCGGGATGCAGCACCGGCAAGCGCTGTCTGGCCGTTGACCAGATTGCCCTGACGGGGATTGTGAAGTCGGACGGAGGAATGATCGCGGTCGTGATCAACGCCATGAACAAAGCATATTTCCTACGTGAAAACGATCCGGTCTTCAACGGATACGTGGTGAAGATTACGGGTGACTCGATCATTTTTAAAGAGACCATACAGGACAAGTTAGGCAAGTCGTTCACGCGGGAAGTTACGAAGAAGATTTCGACCCCGGCGGTTTGACTCCCGGGTGGAAGCGTCGGTTCGATCCGGCGAGTGCGGCAACGAAATTTGAAAGACAGATCACGCGGCGAGCAAAACGCGCGCCCGTGGGGAGAAGGGAAATGCGAAAGCAATTGCTGGCTGTTTTGCTACCGCTGCTGATCTTGGCCCTGATCGCGGGCGCCGAGACCCAGAGCACGAGCACAGGCGCGGACACGCGTGCCACCGTACAGAAGGTGGACGTGATGCACGCGGATGACGGGATCAGCGTCGAGATCACCGCCCAAGGACAGGTGACGCCCAAGCTCAGTACCTTGGACTCGCCCGCTCGTGTGCTGGTGACTCTGCCGAACACCGTGGCAGCCACTGTGCAGAACCACATCAGCGTGGGTAGCGACGGCGTGAAGGGCGTGCGCATCGGCACCGATGGCCACGTGCCTCCAACCACCAGCGTGGTGATCGACCTGGTGCAGGCCTGCCAATACGAACTGCTTCCGGGCGGCGACAACAGAATCATTGTCAAGTTGCACCCTGCGGCGGTGAAGGCCAGCACGAAGGGTACAACGTCCGCGCCGGCAAAGCTGCAGACCACCGCCTCGACGGTCGCGCCAGCCTCAGTTAAGACTGCGGTCGCGGTGAGCCAACCATCTCCCACGGCGGCATCTTCCGTCGCAATTCCGGTCGCTGCTCAAGCCACCGATAAGACCTTGAAGCAGGCCGCTTCCGCAACCAACTTTGCCTTTGTGGAGCCGACATACCAGCAGAAGAGTGCGGCCGACAAGGCTACGGCTGACGAGACTGCTCCCGCAGACCGGGCTTCCGGCGCGGCGGCGAAATTCGTAGACAAGCCGGAAGGCAATCTGCTGCCGACGCCGAGCGCTGCCATGCAGCCCCAGGCGGCTCAGGCTCCGCCGACTCAACCGATCCAACCGGCGGTGAATCTGGCGGCAGAGGGCAAAGGCGAGAGCCGCATGGTGACCCCGATCACTACCGCCAAGTACACGGGCGAACCGATTTCCGTGAACCTGAAAGATGTGGATCTGAAAGATTTCTTCCGCCTGATCCATGAAATCAGCGGCCTGAACGTAGTACTCGATCCCAATGTCAAGGGTGCGCTGACCATCGTGCTCGACGACGTGCCGTGGGATCAGGCGCTCGATATCGTCCTCAAGAACAACGATCTGTCGCGGCAGCTTGATGGCAACGTGCTACGCATCGCAACTGTAGAGACGCTGCGCCATGAAGCCGAGTCCCGCCGGGCGGAGCAGGAAGCCGAAGCGTTGGCAGTCGATAAGCAGACGGTCACGCGCTTCCTGAGCTACGCCCACTCCAAAGACGTCCTCTTGACAGTGAAGAAGTTCCTGTCGCAGCGTGGAGACGCGGTCGCCGATGAGCGCACCAACGCAGTGATCATCTCGGATATTCCTGCAGTGATGCCAAACATCGACCGGTTACTCACCCAACTCGACCGCAAGACGCAGGAAGTCGAAATCGAAGCGCGCGTAGTGGCCGCGACTCGCAGCTACGCGCGGGAAATTGGTACCCAGCTCGGTTTTGGCTGGGGCAACAACCCAACTGCTGTCGGCGGCGCGTCCGCCGTAGGCACCTCGCCGCTGTCGACCTTTGGCATCATCCCCCACTACCCAATCATCGGAACCACCGCACCAACGGCGAGCACGGGCACGCAGATACCGCTGTTCTCTAACTTAGGCGCGACCGGACCGACCAGCGGCTTTTCGTTTCTCAATGCCAGCTCTGCAATACGGATCGACGCCATTCTCACCATGGCCGAATCTCGCGGACTCTTGAAAATTCTGTCTCGTCCGCGGGTCGTGACCCAGAACAACATTCAGGCTCTGGTTCGCCAGGGCGTGCGCGTGCCGATCGTGACCCAGGCGCAGTTGGGCGGGCCGCCAACCGTAACCTACGTCGATGCTTTCCTGCGGTTGACGGTCGTTCCGCAAATCACGTCGGAAGGTACCATCTTCCTCAACGTGGACGTCGAGAACACGACGCCTGACTTCGGTCGTACGATTAACGGCAACCCCACCCTGATCACGCAGCAGGCAACCACCCAGGTGCTGGTCACCGACGGCGGTACGGTGGTCATCGGCGGCGTCATTCAGACCAACAACTCAATCAACGTGGCCCAGGTTCCGCTCCTAGGCAGCATTCCATGGCTCGGCGACCTGTTCAAGCACACCACCGTCAGCACCTCGAACCAGGAGCTGATTTTCTTCATAACTCCGCGGATCATCCAGACCTAGCCACAAGTTAGCAGTAAAGACAGCCGTCGGTTTCCTGAAGAATCTGTCAGGAACCGGCGGTTTTGTTTTGTGCTGGCAAAACTCGCGTAAGGCTGCGCGCGTGATTCACCTCCACTGTTAAACTTTTAGGATGGACCACGGGGGCCGCCTCAAACAGTTGCAAGCCGTTTTCGATCGCAACTCTCTGGATGCGCTGCTGGTCACTCATCTGCCCGACATCCGATACCTTTGCGGGTTTACGGGAACATCCGGTGTGCTGGCAATCATCGAAGCCGGCAGCGTGTTCTTTACCGATGGACGCTACAGCGAACAGTCCCGAGCCGAGGTTCAGGGAGCACGGGTGGTGATCGCTCGCCAGCCTCCGCTGGCCGCTGCCGCCGAATGGCTCGTGGAGAACAAGGGCAAACTTGGCCGCAAGAAATCACGCAGGGTCGGGATTGAGAGCGAACACTTGACCGTCGCTGGGCGCTCTCAATTGGCCCGCCTCCTGCGTGCGGACTTCCCGTTGTGCGAGACGCCGGGCCTAGTCGAACGAGCTCGGATGGTGAAGGATGCGGACGAGATTGCACGCTTGCGGAAAGCAGTAGCTTTGGGCGCCAGCCTGTTTGATCGGGCACTCGAAGTGATTCGCCCTGGCGTGACGGAGAATGAGGTGGCGGCGGAAATGGAATATGCCGCGCGGCGGGCCGGGGCGGAGGAAATGTCTTTCCCAACCATCGTCGCGTCGGGGAAGCGATCGGCTCTGCCCCATGGGCGGGCTTCGAGAGCTGCGATTCCATCCCGGGGATTCGTGGTCTGCGACTTCGGTGTTATACTCTCGGGCTACTGTTCCGACCGGACACGCACCGTGCACGTGGGCCGTCCCACCGGCGAAGCCCGCCGAATGTACGAGGCGGTTCGGGAAGCGCAGGCAGTCGCCATACAGACGGTCAGAGCTGGCATAAGCGTTGGTGAAGTCGACCAAGGTGCGCGCAAGGTGCTGAAACAAAATGGCTTATTGCGACACTTTACGCACTCGACGGGTCATGGTGTAGGCTTAGAGATTCACGAACCTCCTCGCATTGCGGCAGGGCAGGCCGAGATTCTGCGCCCCGGGATGGTGATTACGGTCGAGCCCGGTGTATATATTGCAGGCAGCGGGGGCGTACGGATTGAAGATATGGTTGTAGTTACGGAGCGCGGATGCGAAGTCCTGACGCCCACGAGCAAGGAACTCATCACGATTTGAAGGCGAGCTATTCTTATGATCTCAGCCCGGGCATCGCTGAAAAGGCCCGGTCTCTCAGGTTGGCGCAAGAGAAGCAGCAAGCAGACCCACCGTAAACCATGAACCAGAAAGAACTGAAAGAACTCATTGAGTTCTTAATTGAAAAGGATATTGCCGAGTTCGAGTTGGAACGCGGCGATGTAAAAGTGCGAATCAAGCGCGGCGCGGAGCATGTTGTTCCGGCTGCGCCGGTGACTCACGTTGCCGTGCACACGGCTCCGGCTTCGGGGCCGGAGGTTTCATCCACTCCGGCTACGCCCGTCCCTTCCGCCCAAAGCGCTCCGGCCCCGGCGGCTGAGACTGGATTGCACACGGTGCGCTCGCCCATTGTGGGGACGTTCTACGAGTGTCCGTCTCCGGGGTCGCCGCCGTTCGTTAAGCCGGGCGACATGGTCGAAGTGGGGCAGGTGCTTTGCATTGTCGAAGCCATGAAGCTGATGAACGAGATCGAGGCCGACGTGGCCGGTGAGATTGTGAAGAAGCTGGTGGCCAACGGTCAGCCCATCGAATATGGGCAGGAATTGTTTGTGATTCGGCCGCGAAGCTGAGTTTGGGATTAGTCAGAGGGCGCGCTGAGCGCGCCTTTTTATTTGTAGCGCTGCCTTCCAGGCGGCTGTCGTGGGGGCGTCCCGCCCGCACTGCGACAGCCAGGCAGGATGCCACCGCTACTTGTCTACACATGTTTAGTAAAATCCTTATTGCGAATCGTGGCGAGATTGCCCTGCGGGTGATTTGCGCTTGCAAAGAGCTGGGCATCCGCACTGTGGCCATTTACAGCGAGGCCGACCGGCACTCGCTGCACGTCAAGTTTGCCGACGAAGCTATCTGCATTGGTCCGCCCCAACTGGCGCAAAGCTACCTCAACATCCCCGCAGTCATCAGCGCGGCTGAGATCACGAACGTCGACGCTATCCATCCGGGATACGGATTGCTGGCGGAGAACGCGAATTTCGCCGAAGTCACCGAGACCAGCAATATCACCTTCATTGGCCCGCCGCCTGAAATCACGCGGCTCATGGGCGAAAAAGAAAAGGCCCGCGCCGCGATGAGGAAGGCGGGCGTGCCCATTCTGCCAGGTTCCGAGGGTATTCTCGCCAGTGAAGGCGAAGCCATGGAGTGGGCGCGGCAAGTCGGCTTCCCGGTGATCATTAAAGCGTCGGCGGGCGGTGGCGGACGCGGCATGCGCATCGTGCGCAATGAGGAGGAACTTCCTGGCTTGTTCAAAGCGGCCCAATCCGAGGCGGCGGCGGCCTTCGGCAACGGCGATCTCTACATGGAGAAATTCATCGAGCGCCCGCGCCACATCGAGTTCCAGATTCTGGCTGACCAGTACGGCAACGTCGTGAGCCTGGGCGAACGCGAGTGCTCGATCCAGCGCCGTCATCAGAAGTTGCTCGAGGAATCTCCGTCCACGCAAGTGTCGCCCGAACTCCGCGACGAGATTGGCAAGGTGTTGTCGAAGACGCTCTCCGAAATCGGTTACGTAAACGCCGGTACGATTGAATTTTTGATGGACGAAGACCGGCGCTTGTACTTCATCGAGATGAACACGCGCATCCAGGTCGAACACCCGGTCACGGAGATGGTCACCGACGTCGACCTGGTGAAGAGCCAGATTCTGCTGGCGGCAGGCGAGCGAATGGAAAACGTGCTGCTCGGTCCGATTGTGCATCGCGGGCATGCCATCGAATGCCGTATCAATGCCGAGCATCCAGAAAAGTTCACGCCGTCGGCGGGGAAGATCACGGCATTCAATCCTCCGGGCGGCACGGGAGTACGAATCGATACGGCGGCGTATGCCGAAGGAGTCATTCCCCCTTATTACGACTCGCTCATTGCCAAGCTGATCGTGCGCGGCAAAGACCGGGGCGAAGCGGTTTCTCGCATGGCGCGCGCGCTGGAGATGTTTATTGTGGAAGGGATTTTTACGACCATTCCCTTGCATCGCCGCATTCTGGCTGATCCGGATTTTCGAGCGGGGAAGTTTGATACCACGTTTATCGAGCGCTTCCTGACGAAAAACCGGAAGCCGACGGGCACATAGGCGCTGCCTAGAAGCGTCATCCTGAGTCCCGGCGTCAGCCGGGCGAAGGATCTCGCGCGGAGTGGCAGCACTCTTGCACCCTAACGCGCTGCCCGGAGATCCACGACGATTTTGGGAATCCATGATTTACCTGCCTCGGCTTTACGCCATTCTCGACGCTTCATGCTTCTCTGATAGCCAGATCTTGTTTTCAACAGCCGAAGAGCTTCTCGGGGGCGGCATTACTCTACTCCAATATCGCAATAAGAGCGGCAACGCTCGCGAGATGTTGGAGCAGGCGCGGGATCTGAAACGTCGGTTCGGCGATCATGCCCGTCTGATCATGAACGACCGGGCGGATCTTTGTTTAGCGGCGGGGTTTGACGGTGTGCATGTGGGTCAGGAAGACTTGTCACCGGAGGGCGCAAGAAAAGTGGTCGGCACGACACTGTGTCTTGGCGTGTCCACCCACAATCCTCAGCAGCTCGAGGAAGCCGACACGACGTCTGCAGATTACATCGCCATCGGGCCAGTGTTCTCGACATCGAGCAAAGTCAATCCTGACCCGGTGGTCGGTCTCGAAGGCGTCCGCCAAGCGCGCGCTGTGACCCGAAAGCCGCTGGTAGCCATCGGAGGCATTAATCGTGCCAATTGCAGGTCGGTCATCGAAGCGGGGGCAGACTCGGTGGCGGTAATATCCGATCTGGTGCCGGAGCCGCGAAAATCAGCAGAGGATTTTTTGCGCATCTTAGGATAGAGTCAAAGCGCTACCGAGCTTCGCTCCGGGGGACAGCCGCGGGCGGCTGTCCCCACGTAAACTCAAGTCCAGGAGCCCTTTGAGCATCGACACGAAGTCACCAGTACAGATCGCCAGCGACTGGGAGGTCCACAGTCACCAGGACAAGGAGCTGGTGAAAGGTCTTGGTCTGACCAGCGCGACCATGCTGGTAATGGGTTCGATGATCGGCTCGGGCATCTTCATTGTTTCTTCCGAAATATCCCGGGAAGTGAATTCTCCGGCGCTGCTGATTGCGGCCTGGCTGGTCACTGGCTTCATGACCATCGTCGGAGCATTGTGCTACGGCGAACTGGCGGCGATGATGCCGCGAGCCGGGGGACAATACGTTTATTTGCGCGAGGCGCTCGGCCCGCTGTGGGGATTTCTGTACGGATGGACGTTGTTCTTGGTTATCCAGACGGGAACGATCGCTGCCGTAGGCGTGGCCTTCGGCAAGTTTCTCGGCATTTTCGTTCCGACTATTTCTTCTTCCCACTGGATTCTGCATTTCTGGAAAGTGCCGCCCATTCGGATCGGACCCATGGTCCTGGGCAACATGGATGTAGGGCTGAACACGCAGAATCTCGTGGCGATTTTGGTGGTGGTTGCGCTGTCGGTTATCAACATCTTTGGGTTGAAGACCGGAGCGCTGATTCAGAATGTTTTTACTTTTGCCAAGGTTTCTGCGCTGTTAGGGCTTGGCTTCCTGGGCTTGTTCATTGGACGCAACGCGCAGGCGCTGGCCGCGAACTTCCACGGGACCTTCTGGAACAATGCGGGGCTCGGGGCCCAACATGCCGTGCAGGTAGGGGTGGGCGGGCCGATAGTCCTGGTTGGTACGCTGACAATTCTGGCGGTCGCGCAAGTAGGCTCTCTTTTCTCCGCCGACGCCTGGAATAACGTGACCTTCACGGCGGGCGAGGTCAAGAATCCCAATCGAAATTTGCCGCTTTCTCTCGCGTTGGGCACGGGCGTAGTCATCACGCTTTACATCATCTGCAATTTCGTTTACCTGAACGTGTTGCCACTGAATGGAACGCCCCATGGCGCGACCATCCTGGAACGCGGAATCAAGTACGCGACCGAAGATCGCGTGGGCACGGCGGTGATGACGCAGATGTTCGGCTCGGCTGGTGGCTTGCTAATGGCTGCGGCTATTATGGTTTCCGGTTTCGGATGCGTCAACGGCCTGATTCTAGCGGGCGCGCGCGTGTATTACGCCATGGCCAAGGATGGGCTGTTCTTTCGCAGCGTAGCCAAATTGCATCCTACTTACAAAACGCCCGCGGTCTCGCTCATGGTGCAGATGGCCTGGACGTGCGTGCTTTGCGTGTCCGGGAGTTACGGGCAACTGCTGGACTACATCGTTTTCGCGGTACTGGTGTTCTACATTCTGACGATCTTCGGATTATTCGTGCTGCGCCGCAAGCATCCCGAGGCCGAACGGCCATACCGGGCGATTGGGTATCCGGTGCTGCCGACGGTTTATATTGTGATGGCTTTGTTCATTGATGTCGTACTATTGCGTTATAAACCACAATTCACCTGGCCGGGATTGATCATCGTGTTGTTGGGGATCCCGGTCTACTATCTGTGGTCGCGGCAAGGAGAAGCACTCAGCCTGAAGTGATCGGGAGAGCTCAATGTCTGATCTTTTTGCAAGAAAACCGCTGAACTCCATTCTTACAGAAGCCTCGGAAACCGGCGAGCATAGCCTGCGCCGGGCGCTCGGACCGACAAACCTGATCACCCTTGGCATTGGCGCCATTATTGGCACTGGCATTTTCGTGCTGACCGGCACCGCGGCAGCCAATCATGCCGGCCCAGCCATCGTGCTTTCGTTTACCCTAGCCGCGGTCGCATGTGTGTTTGCCGGGCTGTGTTACGCCGAGTTTGCCTCGATGATCCCGGTCGCCGGTTCGGCCTACACCTACGGCTACGCGACCCTGGGTGAATTCATCGCCTGGATCATCGGCTGGGACCTGATCCTCGAATACGCTCTGGGAGCGGCGACTGTCGCCAGCGGCTGGAGTGGTTATGTGCTCAGCTTCCTAGGGGATTTCGGCATCCGCCTCTCGCCCCGGTGGGCGGGTTGTCCGGGGACGGTTTTTCTCTTTTACAACAATCATTGGGAGCGGCTGACGGCGCAGTTTCAGAAAGCGCTGAACATGAAGCACATCGATGCGGCCACACTGCCGCATCAATATTCTTCCTTCAACCTGTTCGGCTTCCTCGGAATCCTGATGGTGACCGTTATCCTCGTAATTGGCATCAAGGAATCGGCAGACTTCAATTCATTCATCGTGATTGTAAAAGTCTGCGTGCTGATAGTTTTCATCGGTCTGGGCATTAACTACATCATGGGTCATCACTCGGAAGCGGTCGCGAACTGGACTCCGTTGATCCCGCCGAATACAGGTCACTACGGCGATTTCGGATGGTCCGGCATTGCCACTGCGGCAGGGGTCATCTTTTTCGCCTACATAGGATTTGATGCTGTATCCACCGCAGCGCAAGAATCGAAGAACCCAAGGCGCGACATGCCCATCGGCATTCTAGGGTCTCTAGTCATCTGCACCATCCTTTACATCCTGGTGGCGGGGGTGCTGACCGGACTTGTCAAATACACCAACCTTGATGTGCCCGACCCGATCGCGATTGGCATCGACATGACGGGTGTGGCTTGGGGGAGCCGATTGGTGAAGCTGGGAGCGATTTGCGGTCTGAGTTCCACCATGGTCGTCATGTTGCTCGGCCAGTCCCGCGTGTTCTTCTCCATGTCGAAGGACGGGCTTCTGCCCAAGTGGGCGAGCGCCATCCACCCTCGTTTCCGCACGCCCTATCTCTCGACGATTCTTGTGGGTGTCGTTGTGGCCACCGTCGCCGCGTTGACTCCGATCAACGTTCTTGGGTCCTTGGTTTCGATCGGCACGCTGCTGGCCTTCGTAATCGTCTGCGCCGGAGTTTGGATTCTGCGGGCGCGCGGAACTGATGTACCGCGAGCGTTCGTGACTCCATGGATTCCTTTCACCCCGATCATGGGCATCGCGGTTTCGCTGCTGATGATGTTCAGCCTGGGCTGGCAAACCTGGGCACGGCTCATTATCTGGCTGGTGATCGGGCTGGTAATTTACTTCACCTACAGCCGCCATCACAGCCGAGTGCAAAAGATGGGCGCAGCCGAACCGAAGCCTACGCCGACGATGGCTGACTAGAACGAGTGGCGCGGGCGCCCTTGCCCGCATAGCTATGCCTTCCGCACGTACGCGGAAGACTTTTTGTTTTATAGTCGTATTCTGGTCGCTCGTCGTTGGCCTTTGACGAATGACGAACGAACCAACGACTATCGAACAATATGATCATCGTTACTGCCGCCGAGATGCGTGAGATTGATCGCGCCACCAGCCAGCGCTTTGGTGTTCCCTCGCTCACGCTGATGGAGGATGCAGGTTCGGCCGTCGCCGAGTTTGTCGTAGCTCGATATTCATCCGCAGAACGTATTGGCGTGATCTGCGGCAAGGGCAACAACGGCGGAGACGGTTTTGTGGCGGCGCGGAAATTGAAAGCGGCTGGTAGAGAAGTGCGAGTCATGTTGCTGGCCGAGCCGGCCGAACTGCGGGGCGATGCAGCCGAGATGTTCGCAAGACTTCCGGTCGCGCCCGTGATCGTGCGAGACGGCGAGGAGCTAAAGCGGGAACAGGCGCAGGCCGTATTCGAATCCGAAGTACTGCTCGACGCGATTCTGGGAACGGGTTTCAAGCCGCCGGTGACCGGGTTGTACGCCGAGGCGATCAAGCTGCTGAATGCGAGCCCTGCGCACGTGGCAGCGGTCGATATTCCTTCCGGCGCCGATGCTGATGTAATGGGCGAGCAGACCGGCACAGTGGCGCGTGCCGACGTTGTGGTTACATTTACTGCGCCGCGTCCGGCGCACATCTTCGGAAGATTAACCCACGGGCCGACAGTCATTGCTCCGATCGGTTCGCCGGACGAGGCTATCGTTTCTTCGTTACAACTCAGCCTGATTACTGCCCGCGAGATTGCGCCCCTCATTGGGCCGCGACCGTTAGCAGCCAATAAAGGCAACTTTGGCCATGTGCTGGTGATTGGCGGGTGCGTGGGCAAGGCAGGCTCAGTCGCCATGGCGGGAATAGCGGCGTTGCGAACCGGGGCGGGATTATCGACCGTGGCCACGCCGAAATCGGTGCTGGCCACAGTGGCGGGGTTTCATCCCGAAGTCATGACTGAGCCACTCGATGAAACCGATGCGGGCACGATCTCGACTCGCGCCGGCGAACGCATGGACGAACTCATCAAAGGTATGACGATTCTAGCCGTTGGGCCGGGCATCTCGCGCCATCCGGAAACGTCAGGTTTTGTTCGCAGCCTGGTCATGAAGAGCAAAACTCCGCTCGTCCTCGACGCCGATGGTCTCAATGCATTCGAAGGGCGAGCCAGCGAACTCAATGGCAAAGGACGCTTAGTGATCACGCCGCATCCCGGGGAGATGGCTCGTCTCGCCGGATCGACAGTCGCTGCGGTGCAGCGCGACCGCATCAACGTCGCTCGCACATTTGCCCGCGAACACGAATTGATCGTGGCGTTGAAGGGACATCGCACGCTGATTGCGCAGCCTGATGGAACGGTTTGGGTGAACACCACCGGAAATCCGGGCATGGCAACCGGCGGCACCGGCGACATCCTAACCGGCATGGTGTCCGGTTTGATCGCGCAAAATCCCGAACGCATCGTGCAAGCAGTCATCGCTGCGGTTCATCTCCACGGTCTTGCCGGAGACGTGGCGCGCGAAAGCATGGGCGAATATTCGCTGGTCGCGACCGACCTGTTGAAAGCCTTGCCCGAGGCCTTTCGCCGCGTCCGCGAATCAGCCAAAAATTCCACGGTGGAAATTTGCGGCTGAGGCGGTTTTTTCCGTCGCCTTATAACTGTGCCTTCGCGGTTCAGCCGCCTTTGACGAACATTGCGAGCATTTGGCCTGAATGTCGCTATTGTTGAGATGCAAGTAGTTTTCGAATGCTTCCCACCAGTGCGGCTTCAGCATGCTGACGCCGGAGGCGGCTTCCTCCACGCCGGCGACCGGCTTGGGACGCAGCGTTACTTTGCCGGCGCCTAGCGCGGGGTCGGAGAATACGTCGGATATGCGCTCGGGAAAAAGTTTGGCAGGATCAACGGACAATTCTGACTCGCGGTTGCCTTCGCGGGTTGACCTCGCCTCATCGGGAGCGGGCTCTTCCGGCGGCGTGATGATTCGGTCGGAGCCCTTCATGTGCATCACCGGATGCTCTTCCCAATATTTCTTGAACTCCTGCTCGTAGTTCCTCCATCCGTCGCCCGATAGCACCACGTTATTGTCATATCGCGGAGAATTTTCGATCTGTTCTTTTGTGACTTCGGTGGCGAGACCGTTGTCGTCGTTCTCATCCGCGAAAACGCGATCAGCTGGGAGCAGAAAGCTTCCAGCCACCCATCTCTGTCCACCACAACGTAGCGAATTTCCATGGTGTCGTGGTCAAAGATCACGTCATCGACTTGGCCGAGTTTTGTGCCGTCTGAATCGCGAACGGTAGTGCCACCAATATCCTGGCCGTCGTCCGACACCAGGCTGCGTTTCAAGAGTGCCGTAGTGAGCCATGAGTGCCTCCCTCTCCTAATCGATCTGCAAACACAAAAGTCCGTCGAACGCGCGGCCAAATCAATACGGCAGGACTCGTAACCGCATACCCCTTCTGACGTAATGCGACCTTGAGGCGGGCAAGCGTTCGTCTTTGCCCGGGCCCCGGCTATCTGATTAATGCTTGGGCAGTTAACCCCGATCCGTCACCCTAGCCGGACGGGAATCCGGACAAGTGCTTTCGTAATCTGCCAGGCGTCCCCCCGCCGTGACATAGTCATTATGCCTATGACACACTTCCCCCAGACTCACCCTCAGCACCGCGCACAGCGAGTTCAGTTTGGCAGCACAATTCCTGTCGTCATCAAGCTCCACGACGGGCGGAGCGCGCGAGCGAAACTGCAAACCATTTCCGAGACCGGTGGCATGTTGCGATTGGCCGGAGCCCTGGAACAGGGCAATCTGGTCGAGGTCACTATCGAGACGGCATCGGGCGCCGTGAAAGGCATGGCCGAGATTCTCGAGCCGACGCGCAAATCCAAGGACGGAATTTTGCAGCCCTTCCGCTTCATCGCGTTAGAAGACAAAGATCACCTCACGCTGCGCAACGCCCTGGACTCCCGCGTGGACAAGGATTTCCTGGGACTCCGTTCCAGCCAGTGGGTCGCGCCCAGAAGAACGTAAGAGCCTTCCAGGTGTGCCTGAGAACAATGTCATGCTGAACAGATTCGCGAAAGCGAATCTGTTTCGAAGTCGAAGCATCCCTACCGGGAGAGTGCTGCCGCGGTAGGGATTCCTCGCTGCGCGCTCGGAATGACAATCTCCGCACTCTTACGCTCTTTGCGGCTGTGGTGTCTCGCTATACTTGGTTTCCAGGCTGTCATGGAGACACGAGAATTCATTACCCGTTCGCCGGAGGAAACCATCGCTCTCGGGAGCACCGTGGCTGAGATGCTCACCCCACCGAAAATCGTCCTCCTTCGCGGCGATTTGGGAGCGGGCAAGACTACGCTAGTCAAAGGCATCGCGGAAGGTTTTCACGCGGCATCGGAAGAAGACGTAACCAGTCCCACCTTTACTTTGATCCACGAATATCACGGGCCGGAAGCGATTCTTTATCACATCGATTTGTATCGCGTGGACACTCTGCGCCAGCTTGAGACCCTGGGTCTCGATGACCTTATCGCGGAAAACAGCGTGCTGCTGATCGAATGGGGAGAGAAATTCGCACGCTTTGAACGCGAACAGGATGTGGAGATCGCTTTGGAACGCGTGGGAGAGAATGAGAGACGGGTGCGGGTCAGCAGCCGTCGCTGAGAGCTTTTACCACAGAGTTGCAGAGAAGCACTTGGGGACTCGGTGACTCGGTGGTGAACAGGGTTCAAAATCCCATGATGTTGTAACCACAATCCACGTAGATGACTTCGCCGGTAATTCCCGAACTCGCGTCCGAAGCCAGGAAAACTCCCATAGCACCACTTCGCTTACTTCCACGTTCCGACCCAGAGGAGCGCGCTCGGCATGGGTCTTATGCATGTCGCTGAAACCGGAGATGCCACGCGCCGCCAAAGTCTTGAGCGGACCCGCGGAAATCGCGTTCACACGAATGTTTTTCCTGCCCAGTTCAAACGCCAAATAGCGCACCGTGCATTCTAGGCCCGCCTTAGCCACAGCCATCACGTTGTACCGAGGCACGACTTTTTCCGAGGCGTAATAAGTCATCGTCATGATCGATCCGCCATCGTCCATGAGCGGTCCGGCAGCGCGGGCGACTGCGATGAGCGAGTAGACGCTCACGTCGAGTGCTACGCGGAAGCCTTCGCGCGTCGTGTTAACGAAATTGCCCTTGAGTTCGTCAGCGGGAGCGAAGGCGACGCTGTGTACCAGAACGTGCAGCTTGCCGTATCGCTCTTTGAGTTGGCCGAAAAGCCGGTCGATCTCGGCGTCGCTCGAAACGTCGCATTGAAATGCCTCCGCACCAGGCAGGGACAGGATCAGGTCTTTAGCTTCCAGCGCCATGCGTTCGTTCTGATAGGTAATGGCAAGCTTCGCTCCGGCGCTGTGCAGCCCTTGCGCGATGGACCAGGCAATGCTGCGCTTATTTGCGACTCCGAAAACAACCGCAACCCGACCTTCTAGGCTGGAAGACATGCATGGCTCCTTTTGAATTTGAAGGGAAAGAATAACGCGGGAAAGGCTTATTTACCACAGAGACACAGAGTCACAGAGAAAAATCCTAATTTTTCAATTCAAAGCCTCATGATTTCTGTAGTGCCCCTGTGACTCTGTGGTCCATCGGTTTTTATTCTACCGGGGTGGCTTCGCTGACGGGTACTGCCGCCGCCACCGGCCAGCTTGCGCTGACAAAGGCGACCGCGTACACCAATCCAATGACAGAAAATCCTGCCACCAGACTAACTTGCGCCACTGCTCCCACCAGCAGTGCCAGACAAATCTGCAGCGCCGTGCCGGCGAAATAGAATGTGTTCTGCACTCGTCCCATGAAGTGCGGCGGCACCTGTTCCATCAGGCTGGTGTTTATGGCGACACCACTAACGCCGCGTGCCGATCCCATCATACCGTAGATAAACACGGCGATGGCAAGCATGGGAGACAGTGGCGCCAAAATCATGCCGATCGTGAGCAAACCCATGGAGATTGCGATGGAACGACGGGTGCCCAATCCCGCGATGAACCAGGGGGCGTAAAGGGCGCTTACAAACGCGCCCGTGCCCCATCCGGCGTTTAACCAGCCATAACCCACCGCACCGGCGTGAAACACCTTGTCACTCAATGGAGGAGTGACCACGACTCCGGTCATCATGGCGGCAAGGAAAAGCGCCCAACTGATTCCGAGCAAAACCAGTTTCCGTTTGCCGCGAAGAAAGTGGATCCCTTCGCGCATCTCGCGCACGAAACGCTCGACGGCAGTTTCTGCGGCAACGATGTCGGCACGCAACTCAGCAGGCCGGGGCACAACATGCCGTCCCTTGCGTACAGCGAAATAGCAGAGAAACGAAACCAAGTAAGTGGAGAAGTCGATGAGCAACACTCCGCCCAGACCGATGCGGTTGTAAACGAATCCGACGATCGCGCCGGCGATGAGCCAGCCTCCCTGAACTCCCGCCAGCAGAAAGGTATTGGCGTGAACGAACTCTTCGCCAGGGGTCAGTTCCTGGATCAAGGCGGTGATAGTTGGCCAGAACATCCAAAAGCCGGCCGCCACCAGCATATTCATCAGGTAGAGTTCCCAGATTTTCGCCTTGCCCATGAAGGCGAGAATCGAAACCGTGAGAATAATGACAGCGCGCAAGGCGTCGAGCCACATGACTAGCCGCCGGCGGTCTTCGCGGTCGATGATGACGCCGGTGAACGGCAGCATCAGCATGGCTGGGATCGTCTGCAGGACAGCAAACGTCCCCAGAGCAATTTCAGAATGAGTAGCCTGCAGAACGTACCAGGCAACCGCGGCGGCGTTCATGCCGCTGCCCAGCATGGAAATCACGTTGGCAGCGAAAACGAAGCGCAGCGCCGGCTTCTGCAGAATGGAGCGCATGATCTAATTTAAATGGAAGAGCTAGAACTCGCCAACCCAGCCATCACCGGGACGTCTTGCGGGTCGGCCACCGGATTTGAATCTTACTGGCCTCCCAGAACAAATAAACGGCCAGCATGATCATCTCCGGCTCGATGGGGTGCTTATAGCGCGGGAAGGGTTGCACAAGATAATAGGGCAGCGGAT
>Ga0210401_10001376_pt1 | contig 28304 bp, 28 predicted proteins | sample IncBWH32MmetaG_FD_150866 | JGI IMG/M metagenome (GOLD analysis project Ga0210401, IMG submission 150866) | Forest soil microbial communities from Barre Woods Harvard Forest LTER site, Petersham, Massachusetts, United States - Inc-BW-H-32-M | ecosystem: Environmental > Terrestrial > Soil >...
TTGCGTTTGTGCCGGCTTCAGCGCAAGAATTGTCGGCAAGGGGGGTGGTCTTCCGGCCTCTCAAGGCCGATGTTCCACCTCTTGAAACCGTAGCGCTCTGGTCGAACGCGAGCCCAGATCCTCTCGTCGCCCGAGTGCTGGACATCCTCAGACGTTTGGGGAGCGAGAAGAAAAATGCCAGGTTCCCAACCGAACCAGGGCGGTAAAGTTAAGCTCTTTGCACGATCACTCCACGTCTTGGGATAGCTATGGGAGTTGGTGCGAACGCGCGAGTCGTTGAAAGTGCTTGTGACCCGCTAACTCTCACCGAAGCGGTCTATAGAACCCATCGACAAATTCCGTCTGAGATTGAGCATTCATAATGCACGGCCCGCCGTTGGTGTGTGGTTCAGTAACCAGCACGTCTTTGTGATCTCGCGTCAGCTTTAGGTTGTGATAAGCATTGAACTAGTCGCTCTGAACTTGCATCGTACTCTCCTCTCCGTGTAGCTCTGAGTGCATTCACCCGAATTTGGGTCGGGTGTGCGAATACTTCCTCGCGCAGTTTGCCAGTGCCAAAGGCAAAAACGCGAGTAGTTCTACACGCCCTCGCACGTCGTCCGCGTCATCGTCGCAATGTTGGCAGGCGAGTCTACTTGCCAGCTGTTGCTGCGGCATCCGGTACGAAATGGGTGTCCGCGCCTTGCTTGAAGACCACATAAGCGCGCTTCCACGGGTCGTCATTGATCAAACGCCACTTGTGGCCTGAGCCCGTGTGGTCCACAGCCAGCAGGACATCACCGGGATGGATCGTGAATGTCTCACCGCCGACGGTTGTAAATTCGAGGACACCGGCCAAGGTGAGAACGTATTGAGGGATGGGATCGTTGTGCCAGTCGAATGAGGAATGTGCCGCGGTTTCCTTGAATAGAATGGACTGTGCTTCGACCAGCCTGCTTTCGGTGATGCTGCCACGCACGACATGCGAATTGCCGTCGGGGCCCGTGTAGAGGCGATAAGCTCGGATCATCGTCCAATCTCCTTTGTTTTTCCGATCTCCTTGATGTTGTTGATGTGCAACACGGCCGCTGTGTCAGCGCGCACCTGCTGACACAAGGCCGGATTTTCGATGAGAGACTGACCGTAGGAAGGAATTATTTCCTTCAGCTTGGCCGACCATCCTCTCGTTTTCAATTCTTTCGTGAAGGCCTGCTCAATGACATGAAGCATGATCCACACTGCAGTGGAAGCACCCGGTGAGGCTCCCAGCATCGCAACGATGGAATGGTCGGATGCGAAGACAAGCTCGGTGCCGAATTCCAGGATCCCGCCGTGTGTCGGGTCTTTTTTGATGATCTGCACGCGCTGTCCCGCTACTTCGACCCTCCAATCCGCTTCCTTTGCGTTCGGAAAGAACTCGCGGAGAGCGGCGAACCGCTCCCCCGAAGACTCGAGTACCTGGCCGATTAGATACTTTTCGAGAGCGAAGTTGTCCTTGCCGACAGCGATCAGCGGCAGCAAATTTGCAGGATCGATGGAGCCGAAGAGATCGAGGTAGGAGCCATGCTTGAGAAACTTTGTCGAAAAGCCCGCATAGGGGCCGAAAAGCACAGAAACATTTCCCTCGATGTGGCGAGTATCGAGATGGGGCACGGACATCGGAGGCGAGCCCTCCGCGGCTTTGCCGTACACCTTGGCATGGTGACGGGAAGAGATTTCCGGGTCGTCGCAACGAAGCCAGATTCCGCTCACCGGGAAGCCAGCGTAACCCCGAGCCTCGGGAATGCCGGATTTTTGCAACAATGGCAGCGATCCGCCACCGGCGCCGATGAAAACGAATTTGGCTTGGACATCGCGATTCTGTCCGGTCTTTTCGTCCCGGATTTGCACACTCCATAGATCCTTATCGCGGCGGAGGTCTTGCACGCGACTAAAAAAGTGGATTGCGAATCCTTCCTTATCGATCAGAGAATCGAGAAGGAGCTTCGTGAGCGCACCATAATCGACATCCGTTCCGGTCGCCATCCGCGTGGCGGCAACTTCTTCGCTCGGATCACGCCCTTCCATAACCAGCGGGATCCATTCCTGAATCTGTTTTTTGTCATCGGAATATTCCATGCCGTAATAGAGGGGGTGGGCAGTGAGCGCCTGGAAGCGTTTCTTCAGGAAGGCGCGATTCTCCGGTCCGCGAACGAAACTGAAGTGGGGCACGGGATGAATAAAGGACTGCGGATCTTTGATCGCTCCCTTTTTCACCAAATAGGACCAAAACTGACGAGAGAGGTCGAACTCGGTGTTGACTTGCAGAGCCTTTGAAATGTCGACGCTGCCGTCACTTTTCTGCGGAGTGTAGTTCAGCTCGCAGAGCGCTGCATGGCCGGTGCCGGCATTGTTCCATGCATTCGAGCTTTCCTGTGCCGCGCTGCCCAGAACTTCGTGGATCTGTATTTTCAAGTTGGGATCAAGTTCCTTGAAGAAAACTGCCAGCGTGGCGCTCATGATGCCTGCACCAACGAGAACGACATCAGGCTGGTTCGTGGAATCATTGGGTATCGTCATGGTATTTCTCCTAGCATCGTCGTCACGTCTATTTATTTAGCGCTAATCTTCCTTCTCCAGCTCCCAAAGGTGTTGTTACCGATCGATTCATTACGGATGCAAGAATGGGGCCATCCAAAATTGATTGAGAAATAAGAACAGCTAACCGATTGCCATTACCCTAGTGGGAGAGGGATCCTGCCGAAGTGCCGCGGTTGAGTCAGATGACGTCGTATGGGCGAGCGACACTCTGATGACATCCTGCCGCAGCAAATACACAGAAACACCGAGGAGAACCAGGTCCTTCATCAGGAACGCAACCCTCTCGGTCATCGCAGGAAACCCGCCGGCCGAAGCTGCCCAACCGTCCGGTATGAAGGGAATGATTGTCGAAGTTGAGATCATTGAGAAGCACATGCCGAGAGCCCCGAGAATCCCCAACTTCTTATTCCAGAATCCAGCGAACAACAGCGCGCCGAATAGCCATTCCGAGGCGCCAAGAAAGTAAGTTGCTCCGCGAATGCCGAAGACGGGGTACAACCAGAAGATGAGGGGACCGTGACTGATATAGGGGATCAATGCCTGCGCCTCGTAGGCGAACCATTTCTGATATCCAAAAAACAGGCTAATGATGACCAGCAAGGCGCGAAGCAAATGGTAGTCAAGATCCTTCTTGAGAATACCGAGCCGAATCAAACTTCGAATGAGGAAATTCATGATGCCCTCCCTTGAACTTGCGATGACAGCGCCTTCCGTTTTCCTTTGTAGCCTTTCATCACTGCAATCCGCCTACCACATCGAGGAGCGTTCTCTTGTTCCTCATCCAGCAGCAGCGGGGCCACATAGGGTGTGACCATTTTTCTGGGATCGACCGCGCGGCCGAATTCGGCCTCCGTCACGAATCCCAGCTTCAGAGCGGCTTCCTTCAGTGTCAGGTCGTTGTCCATGGCGTAGTGCGCAATCTTCGAAGACTTGTCGTAGCCGATGATCGGCGAGAGCGCCGTGACAAGCATCAGCGACCGTTCGACGTATTCGTTGATCTTCTTCAAATTGGGCTTTGTCCCCTCGACGAGGAAGATGCGGAAGTTGGTGCAGCTATCGGTAATCAGCGTGATGGAGTGGGTAACGTTGTAAATGATCAGGGGTTTGTAAACATTCATTTCGAGATAGCCGCCGGCACCGCCGAAGCCCACTGCCACGTCATTTGCCATCACCTGCGCTGCGACCATCGTGAGCGCCTCTGCCTGGGTCGGGTTTACCTTGCCCGGCATGATCGAAGAGCCAGGCTCGTTTTCTGGAATATTCAGTTCGGCGAAGCCTGCTCGGGGGCCACACGACATCAGCCGGATGTCGTTGGCAATCTTATAGAGCGAGACAGCCAGCGTGCGCAGCGTGCCGTGGAGCTGTACCTCAGCGTCGTGAGCGCCCTGCACTGCGAATTTGTTCGGCGCGGTGACGAAGGGTAACTTGGTGAGCTTGGCGATTTCGGCCGCCGCAGCCTCGGCGAATCCAGACGCTGAATTTATCCCGGTGCCAACAGCCGTGCCGCCGAGCGCAAGACGGTATATACCCTTCAGCGCATCTTCGATCCGATCGAGATCGTCTGTGAGCACACCTTCATAGCCTGACCATTCTTGCCCGAGCGTGAGTGGCGTCGCGTCTTGCATGTGCGTGCGGCCGATCTTGATGACGTCTTTCCACTGCTCAACCTTCGCAGCGATCGCATCGCGCAGCGCCTTCACCGCCGGGATAAGCCGCTGCTTCACGTTGACCGCCGCTGCAATGTTCATTGCGGAGGGAAACGAGTCATTCGAGGACTGCGCCATGTTGACGTGGTCGTTGGGGTGAATCGGCGTCTTACTCCCTAGCGGCGTGCCCGCAATTTGGCAGCAGCGATTGGAGATCACTTCGTTCACGTTCATGTTGAACTGGGTGCCGCTGCCCGTCATCCATACGTGCAGCGGGAACATCTCATGATGCTGGCCGGCGAGGATTTCGTCGCAGACTTGAACGATCAAATCGTGGCGTTTCCGGTCGAGCCGCTTGCTGGCATAGTTCGCATTGGCTGCAGCTTTCTTCAAGGTGGCATAAGCAGTGATCATTTCACGGGGAATCAAATCTTTGCCGATACTGAAGTGTTCGAGCGAACGCTGAGTCTGGGCGCCCCAGAGCTTGCCGGCAGGAACATCTACTTCGCCGAGGCTATCGGTTTCCTTGCGAATTGCTGCCATCTTATCTTCTCCTTTCGCCTAGAACACCTCAACGCAGTAGCAGGTATCCGAAATCATTGTCGATCTCGCGTGGGGTCAAAAGGCTCCGTCCTCATCGTTCATAAAGGAATTACTTTGCCCACCGTTCCACCGAAACAATTCCCCCAGACTGAACGGAAAATTTTCATACACCCCCAGGAGCAGCACTCCTCCAGCAGTCGAGTGGAGGGGCGACCACGAGAGCTCGTCATGGCTGCTTCGAGAAAAGCTCACGTTCTGCGAGCAGCCAGTCCTGAAGTTCGTCACCGGGCGCGTTGCCCCGGGAAACATAAATTTCATACGCTCGGTTGCGAATCTGTTCGGTCGTTGGTTCCCCTCGCATCACTTGTTTTGCTTCCTCTGCCGGTGGAGCGGCTTTCATACCCGTTGCTTGGCTCATTTTCCTCTCCTATTCAATCAGCGGGTTTGACATCCTGGATCTTCCAAGTTGCCCAAAGCGACGATCCCGGCAGCCCCACTGGGCGGTAGTTTGGCAACGCATCCGGCTCGCATCGGAACAGTCACTCCTACATGTCGAGGCGTAAATACGTCATGCCGCGCGCGTCAAGGAACACGTGCGGCCGAGCATTTACAAGACGAAGGAGCACGTGCTCGCAAACGGCGCACCGTGCCACGACGCCGGGAGCTTGCATGTATAGCTGCGCCTCGGCAAATCGCTTAAACGCGCCGCAATGCGCGCACTGTCCCTCCGCAGTCGTAACGTCCATCGCGAATATTGTGCTCAATTCGCCTGCGGCTGCATTTCCGTCAAGGTAGTTCATGGGTTCGCTCATTTCCGTTCTCCTATAGCGCCGAAGCGCTCTGTCCTGATGCTTTCGCGACCGTGGCCGGCGGCGATCAGGAGCTCAGTCGCATTTTCGACGAATGATGTCGGGCCGCAAACGTAGCTGGTTGGGCCAAGGTTCGAGGGCCAAGTACCGGTCGCGATTAGCGTTGCGTCGATGCGACCTGGTGGTCGCGGCCAATCCTTCGGTGTGGCTCGTGTGTACGCGTAGGTAATGCTCACAGCATTGCTTCGATCTGATAGCGCCTGCAGTTCACCGCGGTAGAAAACCGCTCGCGGTTCGCGTACCGAATACAACAATCGACACGGCGCACAGCCGGCCGTCGCCGCACGCCAGCGAATCATAGCCATGAGCGGAACAATGCCGGAACCCCCCGCTATCAACTGGATCGGTTCGGTTTGTTGAGTGCGCCACACGAACCAGCCGCCGATCGGACCTCGCAACTCCAAGCGATCGCCGACTGCGAGTTCTTGTGCGAGATAGGGCGAGACTTCGCCGTTAGGCAGTCGTTCGACGGTCAGTTCAACGCGCCCGTCGGAGTTCGGCGCAGACGCAATTGAGTATGACCTGACCGCAGAGTACCCATCCGGGGCCGTCAAACGCACGTCAACGTGCTGGCCTGCGACGTGACCCGGCCAATCTGGAACTTCGAGCGCGATCGTTCGTGCCGTCATCGTTTCGTCGTGGAGAGCAACGACTGTTCCGACACGCCACATCACTCGTCTTCCGTATAACGCTGTTCCTTCCATGGGTCCCCATAAATGTGGTAGCCCAGGCTTTCCCAAAAGCCAGGTTTATCATGGTGCATCAGCGTAATGCCCCGCACCCATTTGGCGCTTTTCCACAAATAAAGATGGGGAACGAGAAGTCGTGCAGTTCCGCCATGTTCGGGTGCAAGTTCTTGGCCGTCAAATCGGAACGCGATCCACGCCTGCTCGTTCCTGAGGTCCTTTAGTGGCAGGTTCGTGGTGTAGTCACCGTATGACCGCGCCATTGCGTAAGAAGCATCTGTCTTCACGTCTGCAAGCAAAGTATCAAGGGAAACGCCTTCCCAGGATGTACCGAGTTTCGACCATCGCGTTACGCAATGTATATCCACCGAGATGATCTCGGTGGGCAACTGGCGGAACGACTTCCAATCCCATTTCCGCAGAACATTCGTGCCGTCGTCGATCACAAATTCCCAGCGGTCGAGCGGCACGTGTGGCGTCGGCCCCGCGGACAAGACGGGGAAGTCAGTCGTGAGGTACTGCCCCGGCGGAAGCTTGGCATCCGCCGCGCTGCGCCGGCCCGTAAAGCCTCGTGAGATGGTACCCATCCGTACTCTCCTTACGCGTTAAGTAACGTAAAAATGCCAAGCAAATCAAAGTTGCCGATCGAGAGATCCAGCGCAATTGCCTGCCCGTCGAAGATCAGCTTTGGTGCCCGCATGAACGAAGCACGACAATGGCCAGGAGGCGGAGTGATGCGTGCCATTGAAATGAGCTTTGTCCTGCGCGTCTTGTGTTGCGGCGCGAATCAGGTAAGCCTGAAGCTGCTATTTGTGGTGTCGTCATGACGACACGAAGACATCTCCTCGACACCCGTTTTGACGCGTGCTTACCGCACCTTGGCGATAAGACGTGGTCTGACGTGCTGAAAAGTAGGGTTTGAATATTGGCCTAGTGCGTGCAATGAACCGAAGTGAGATGAAGGCGACACGACAACGTCGCCCGGCTATCTTGAAGTAAATCGGAAATTCCGGCCCAGGAGGCGATATGACACTTTCATTCGTAGCGGAGTTCATGCTCTGTAGTGTGCTTTTGTTTGCCCAGGGCGTTCAGGCCCAAGAAGCTCCCAAAGTTCACAGCATGACCGGCTGCCTGAAGGCAGGATCCACGCCCGGTTCTTACACGCTCACGGATTTGGCGACGGGACCGAAGACGGTGGGAATTGTATCGTCGGCTGTGAATCTAGCTCCGCACGTCGGTCATAAGGTGGAACTCACTGGTACGGCAGTACCCGAAGAAGAGGCGCTGAAGGAAAACAAGGACGTGCCGAAGGCCCCTCACTACATGAAGGTAACCGCGATGAAACATATTTCGAGCAGCTGCCCTTGAAAGCAGCTGACGGTTTTTTTTGAGAATCTAGACTCAACGAGTGCCTAGAACGACGGCGTTGGTGATCGATCTCAGACATAATCAATTTGGAGGAAGGGATTGGCAAACCGATTTCACTTTCGCGGGTTTAACCTTTCGAAGACTCGAGAAATCGCCTACAGCTTTCTGCATTTAGCAATCGCCACAGCCATTCTCATCTTGTACTCGAGGAGTATTGTTTCCACGTCGATCTGGAGGCTGCTCGCAGGTTGGTTTTAGTTGCCATTTCGTCGCGTAACGATCCGCCGTTCGTGAGGCTGCAGGGATTCCAGACATGCTTACGCTTATTTCTTGGGCCTCGTTGGGGATTGCTTTCATCTGCGCCATCGTCATCGCCGTCGACGAGATCCGCCACCCCCAAAAGATGTGGATCATGAATGTCGTATGGCCTGTCACCGCGCTCTATTTCAGCGTGTTTGGCTTGTGGGGCTACATCCGCATTGGTAGACGCATGGCAAAGGACGCCATGCAGGGGGTGTCCATGGACCAGATGCAGCCTCAGATGACAGGGCGCGAGAAGCGAGCGGGACACGATCCTACCTGGCGCCAAACTGCAGTCTCTGACTCCCACTGCGGCGCTGGTTGCGTGATTGGCGATGTCATCTCAGAATTCAGTTTGTTTGCGTTGGGTTGGACGCTCTTCGGCAGTTCGTTGTATGCCGAGTATGCCGGGGACCTACTGCTCGCTTGGCTCTTTGGAATCGCATTTCAATACTTCGCGATCAAGCCAATGCGCAATCTCTCTGTGAAACAGGGACTCATTGCGGCAGTCAAATCCGATACTCTGTCCATTCTCACCTTTGAAATCGGACTGTTTGGCTGGATGGCCTTGACCTTCTTCGTCCTTTTTCCCAATCCGCATCTTCATCCCACAGCAGCCAGCTATTGGTTCATGATGCAAATTGGAATGATTCTTGGATTCTTCACGTCCTACCCAATGAATCGTTGGCTCATTAAGTCTGGCTGGAAGGAAGCGATGGGGTGATCGCTGTTATCGCGGACGGATGACATTCCAACGAAGCGCAGATGGACACCGAAGACCCTGTCCTGTTTGCGAAGAAAATGGGAGTCAAGTATCCGCTCGCCGTGGCATCCGAGGAGCTAAAGCTGATTTTCGGCGGTATCTAGGGATTGTCAACAATGCGCTCTTCGACCGTTAACAACTCTCGCCAGAGTGGATCGGCTAGGCGGCCGACTTTGTTAATCCACCTTTCTCGATGACAAAGCTCGCGATTTGTTCCACACCTTCGCCGCTCTTCAAATTCGTAAAGACGAAAGGACGCTTTACGCGCATTCTCAGCGTATCCGCTTTCATCACCTCAAGGTTTGCGCCTACAAAAGGAGCCAAATCTATCTTGTTTATAACGAGAAGATCGGAGCGCGTGATACCAGGGCCGCCCTTGCGAGGTATTTTTTCACCTTCTGCGACGTCGATGACGTAGATCGTCAAGTCCGCTAGTTCAGGGCTGAAGGTTGCCGCAAGATTATCGCCGCCCGACTCGATGAAGCACAATTCCGCGTGAGGGAATTTCTGGTTCATGTCTTCGATGGCGGCGAGGTTCATGGAAGCATCTTCCCGAATCGCCGTGTGAGGACAGCCGCCCGTTTCGACGCCCATAATCCGCTCAGCAGGAAGCGCCTGCGCACGCGTCAGAATAAGCTGGTCTTCCTTCGTGTAAATGTCGTTGGTAATCACATAAATATCGTAGTTTTCGCGGAGCCGCTTACAGAGTGCTTCGACAAGCGCCGTTTTGCCCGAGCCAACCGGGCCGCCGATCCCGACGCGCAGCGGGCAGTTCGGAGATTTCGTGCTGGCAATAAAAGTCATGAGCGAAATAACCTCGTATATTGCGTTTCATGCGCCATGGAGGAGAGATCGACCATGAACGCGGCAGACCCAAGATCGTCCATCGTTGCGTTTCTGGCTTGTGCACTGGCGACGAGCACCGCTTGCTCAAGCGCGGCGATCGCAAGCTGCCCGTCCGTTTGACCGAGCGGAATGAGCCGCACTCCGGCGATCACCAAATTGGCGATATAACTCTGCAGAAACGCGGGCAAAGCCAGGCTCATCGGAATGCCTTCCCTTGCCGAGCGGACTCCGAGGACGACGGCCAATGCTGGCGGAACACGGTGTTCGGAGAGCAATTGCGAAAGTGAATCTAGCAGCCGATCGGGCCAGACCTGGCGCAGCGTCGCGCGGCACGCCGACGCCTGCTGCGATGACTCAAGCGCAAATTCCGCTGTCCCGCGAAAGGCGGCCGCCAGTTGTGCTATTTCAAATAGCTTCGCGCCATCGTTGTCTCGGGCATTGCGCCAGGCCTCGCCGAAGAAAATTGCCTCATTTCGTCCCGAACCATAGCGAAGGTCCGCTTCCAGCCAGTCGACCAGACTTGCGCGGTCATTTATATATCCCGCTTCGACAGCCCATTCTAGGCCATGGGAATAGCTGTAAGAACCGGTAGGGAATGCCGGCGAGAGCCAGCTTTGTAGTTTCAAGAGCGCCAGCGGAGGGCAACGGTACTGTTCATTACTCATGATGGTGCCCGCCCTCGCCGTGTTCGTGATCGTGGCCACCATACGCGCCGCCTTCGGGTTGAAAGGGTGCCTGCACCTTTACGAGCTCCGCTCCAAAACCATGGAGCATCTCCTCGATCACATGGTCGGGCCGAATCCGAAGAACGTGGTCTCGAATTTCAGTCGGCAGGTGTCGGTTTCCCAGATGCCACGCAAGGCGGGCGAGCTGGTGCGGATCTTTATGTCTGACTTCGACAATCGACTCCGCAGCAGCCTGAACCTTCAGCCACCTGCCGTCTTCCAGTTGCAAGCCATCTCCATCGGCCATGGCAACCGCTTTCGGAAGGTCAAGAAGGACATCTTCTCCCTGGTCTGCAGTCAGACGAATGCGGCGGCGATGGCGCGCGTCAAAATCGAGTGTCAGAGTGCCTGCCTCTTCCTCCTTCGGCCAGTGCCCGGCGGGGCGATGAATGGAAGCATTGCGCATTGTCATCCTCAGTACAGGAAATAACGCTGTGACATGGGCAGTACTTTTGCGGGTTCGCAAGTGAGCAGGCGCCCGTCAGCTCGAACTTCATAGGTTTCCGGGTTGACTTCCATGCGGGGCGTGGCGCTATTCAGCATCATGGATTGCTTGCCGATCTTGCGCGTATTCCTGACAGGAAGAAGCTTCTTCGCAAGTCCCAGCTTCTCACATTTTTCCAGGCCGGCTTGGCTGACGAACGTAACTGAGCTTTCCGTCAGGGCGCGACCAAACGCGCCGAACATTGGACGGTAGTATTCCGGCTGCGGGTTGGGAATGGAAGCGTTAGGATCTCCCATGATTGCAGCGGCGATCGTGCCGCTCTTGAGAACCAGGGCAGGCTTCACGCCGAAAAAGGCTGGATCCCAGATACAGAGATCGGCAAGTTTTCCGACTTCGATGGAGCCGACATAAGCAGAAACTCCTTGAGCTATCGCGGGATTGATCGTGTACTTCGAGACATAGCGCCGCGCCCTGAAATTGTCATTGTCGCTTTTTTCCTCAGCAAGCCGACCGAATTGTTTCTTCATTTTATCGGCGGTCTGCCATGTACGCATGATCACTTCTCCGACGCGGCCCATGGCCTGACTGTCCGACGACATGATCGAGATCGCGCCAAGATCATGCAAGATGTCCTCGGCCGCTATTGTTTCCTTGCGGATGCGGCTCTCAGCGAACGCCGCATCCTCAGGAATGCGCGCGTCGAGATGATGGGTGACCAACACCATATCGAAGGCCTCTTCGAGCGTGTTCACTGTGTAGGGCCGCGTAGGACTTGTCGAAGCTGGGATGACATTTGCCTCGCCGCACACCTTGATGATGTCCGGCGCGTGCCCTCCACCAGCCCCTTCGGTGTGAAAAGTGTGAATCGTTCTGCCCTTAAAGGCCGCGATGGTATTCTCGACAAAGCCGCTCTCGTTCAACGTGTCGGTGTGAATCAGCACCTGCACATCCATGTCGTCCGCGACCGAGAGACAGCGATCGATGGCGGCAGGCGTCGTACCCCAGTCTTCATGAAGCTTCAGGCCGCAAGCACCGGCCTCGATCTGCTCAATGAGACCCGGCGCCAAACTTGCATTGCCTTTGCCGAAAATGCCGAGATTCATGGGAAAGCCATCGGCTGCCTGCAGCATCCGTTGAATGTGCCAAGGGCCCGGCGTGCAGGTCGTGGCAGTCGTCCCGGACGCCGGCCCGGTGCCCCCGCCCATCATTGTGGTGAGGCCCGAATAAAGCGCCTCCTCGATCTGCTGCGGGCAGATGAAATGCACGTGCGTGTCAATGCCACCGGCGGTGACAATCTTGCCTTCGCCGGCGATCACCTCGGTTCCCGGTCCTATAATAATGTCAACGTGCGGCTGTACATCCGGATTGCCGGCTTTGCCGATGACGGCAATTCGCCCGTCCTTAATGCCGATATCGGCCTTCACAATTCCCCAGTGATCGAGAATCAGCGCGTTGGTGATGACCGTATCAACCGCGCCCTCGCTGCGGGAACGCTGCGATTGCCCCATGCCGTCGCGGATCACTTTCCCGCCTCCGAACTTCACTTCCTCCCCGTAGATCGTAAAGTCCTTCTCCACCTCGATGATGAGGTCGGTATCCGCGAGGCGCACCTTGTCGCCGACCGTTGGGCCAAACATCTGCGCATAGGCGGCACGGCTCATTTTGTGGGGCATTCTCGATTACCTCAATGATTCGGACAGATGATCATGACGCCGGCACCTTCGGCAACGCTCCCATGACCGCCTGATTGAAGCCGTAAACCAACCGCGCGCCCCCGTAAGGGATCAGCGAAACTTCACGGGATTGGCCTGGCTCAAAGCGCACCGCTGTTCCCGCAGAAATGTCGAGCCGGTAGCCAAGAGCAGCCTTTCGATCAAAGGAGAGAGCCGCGTTGGTCTCAGCAAAATGATAATGACTGCCGACCTGAATCGGTCTGTCTCCCGTATTTGCGACCTTAAGAGAGATGGCCACCCGATCGTTGTTCAGGACAATCTCACCAGAGGCTGGAAAAATCTCGCCGGGTATCACGTTTTGGCTCCTCAGCGAATCGGATCGTGAACACTCACAAGCTTGGTGCCATCCGGGAAAGTAGCTTCCACTTGCATCTCGTGGACCATTTCAGGGATGCCTTCCATGACCTGATTCCGCGCCAGGATCTTGCCACTTCCGGACATGAGTTCGGCAACGGACTTGCCGTCGCGGGCTCCTTCCATGACAAAGTCTGTGATAAGCGCGACACTCTCGGGATAGTTAAGCTTGACCCCCCTTGCGAGCCGCGCCCGAGCGACCTGCGCCGCGAGTGCGATCATAAGCTTGTCTTTTTCACGCGGCGTGAGGTTCATAAACTTCTCCCTTCGACAGCGGCTTCAGCATAACCACATTTTTGGTACTCGAAAAGGGCCAGCGCCGAATTCTCGGCTGAATTGCTCGAGAAAACTGCGCAACGCGAGCCTCAAGTCGGAGGAGACCTCCGCGGCAAAGCGCGCGACAATGAGACCGGCAAGCGACGTTGCGGCGCTGCGGCACTCGAGCGAAGGGGCTATGTCGCGCAAAAACTCCAGCCGTGTGTCAAGTTGAGGTCCGAAATAGACTAGCGTTCCAAGGGCTTTGTAATTCGAAATCAGAGCCTTCCTGTGAAGGTACGGAAACATCTCGTCCGTGACGCGGAAGCTATCCGCCCAGATCAGCCGGCCGTCTTTCTTCACCCGCCAGCCGTCATCAATGTGCCCGCCGATCATCTCCTCGCCGTGCGCAGCACGGCCCAGCAGAAGCCACTCAAGGGCCAGCAGCTCCGCTCCCGAAGAGAGTTCAATCTCCGTTTCCCGACTCAGGCGTCCCCAGTTAAATACGATTGTTTCCTGAGGGAGCCACGCGAGTTTCGCGCCCTCGCGCGCTGTCAGTTTGGTCTTAATGCGCGCCGGCTCGTTCAGCGCCCGGTATATTTTTTCGGCGGCCTGCGAGGTCACCGCGATGGAAGCATCGGCTAGCGCCATGACATCGGATTCGAGCCGGTCTCCGCCGGCGACACCTCCGGCAGTGTTTACAAAAACCGCTTCTTCTAACGCACCACTGCCGGTTCTTGGGAACAGGATGCGAATGGGAGACCGTTGGAAAACATCCATGATCCGGTTACCTTTTTCAGAACCGCCCACTACGATCCGGCCAGAACCTTCTGCTCGCTGCAGATCCTTATCGCACGGATTCGCCGCACGCCATTCGGGCGAACCGAGCGCGTTCAAATCGTCGGCGAGATCAGACGGTGACGTTGCGTCGAACATCGGCTCCCACCAGCTCGTCAGGTCATCCGGAATGGAGGATTTGCCTGTTTTCTGGGCGATTGTCCATGCTAAGCAGGTGGCAATGCAAGTCTCGCGATGGTGCTGAGCCGCTCGTGTAAGCAATGAAAGCCTTCGCGTGTGGCGCAGCAGCTCCCGGCACCGGGCTCTTGATCCGACACCCAAGTCGTGTGCCGGGAGCGGCTGTTCGTCATATCCGCTTTGTGCGAAATCAGAATCCCGCCAAACCCTCCGGGCTGTTGTAAGGAATCGCCACGCTGGTGACCTCCTGAAGCGAACCGTCTGGCTTCGTGGCGTACCCCACCAGTTTCGAGGCGTTCCCGTAGATCTGGTAGAAAAAGGCGCCATCCGGGGAAACCCAGCTATCGCTCGGTCCGCTGCTCACGTCTCCACAAAGTCCCCGGAACGTGCCATCGCCCTCAACTTCTGGGCACGCAGGATCTTTCGCGACTCTGATCTCGGGGCCGTCGATGCGGAAGCTGGTGACGTCGCTGTAGCCAAAAACCGTAGCGTACAAAAATCGGTCATCGGGGGAGACGGATAGCCAGCAAAGCTCAGCGATCGCGCCTCGCCTTGTGTCGATCGGTACGACCTTGTCGACGCCAATTCTGCCGTCTTCGTCAATGCGGCCCAAGCTGACTCCGTCACCGACGGCGTATGCGATGATGAACGTATCCGGCCGGTTGTGTAGGAAGGCGATGTAGAAAGGAGAACCGCCCCCTCCGTCCTGGAACGAGGGGTCGCCGAGCGTGCCGTTTGCATTCACGCGGAAAACAACGATGCCGTCGGGATCCGGCGCATTCGAGGCGACCGACCGTAGTTTGCCGTCTGGTCCTGGCACCCAGAGAATTGGTGAACCGTCCGGATAGGTGCCAGAGATCGCAATGGGCAGATCGAAGGTAGTGCCGACAAGGAGAAATTTCTCATCGGGCGAGAGCACACCCATAGTTGGAACACGGTGTTGTTTCTCCGGTGTGTTCGCCGTGTATCGCTCCAGGCGCGGCGTGAGCTTCCCATCACTTGAGACTGACATGAGGCGGATATGATCGGGTCCGAAGGAGTGGACCACGTAAAGCATGCCTTTGGACGGAGAATATGCCAGCGATTTGGCAGTGCCGCTCTTTCCTTCTACAGCGTTCCCGGTCGGCTTGGTGTCGATTCGTGTGAGCCTGCCCTGGTCGCCCACACTGAAGCTGGAAACCGAATTGTCTCCGCCGTTTGTGGCAAATAGATACTTGCGATCTGGTGACAGGATGACGCTGGCGGCGCCCTCGAAGGAATTTGGTGCGCTGGCTTGCCCGCTGATCGGCTTGAAGGTCCCCGAACCGGCACCCCCGGTGGCTACTCGCTCAACCTCAGTTAGCGTGCCGTTCGCAGACCGACGGTAGTGGATGATGGCGTTCTTTACTTCGTTCGTTTGCATGTAAAGATGTCCGCCACTACCGTTCGATGAACTCATCTCTCTCGACATACCCTTCTCTGTTTCCTTTGCCATGCTTATTTCTCCTTTTTGTTTCGTTGAAATCGGATCCGATCGAATCCGGGCTTTCCCTCGTTTACTCGAGCCCCGGGCTGATAGAAATCTCGGTGCCTAATACCCCTTTTTGTCGCGCAGTAGCGGATAGAACTGAATCCATGTCATGTCGGTTTGGGCGACATTGGCGATATGGCACCCTGCGCATTGGGCGACAGACGATTCTGCGGCGGTCTCCGAATATGGCAATGGATGATGCCCAAAAGTGAAGAACCCCCAGTTGTTCGTCTGAGCGAAACGCTTGCTGTCTTTCACTGTGACGTCGATGCCGTTGTATTCGCCGTTGAAATATCCCCTTCCGGATGGTTCCGTACGGGAACCGTCCGGAAACGTGGGATTAAGGACCCGAGTGAGTTCTTTTACAATGACCGTCCCTTCGGGAAAGGAGCCCGTCTTCAGGTACGCATCGACGTTTTGCTTTTCTATGTAGACGTGATGATACTCAGGGAAATTCGCTTTTCCGTTGTTGAGGGCGTTGGGCGTCAACGGAGCACCCACAAAGACCCACCCACGATATCCGGTCGGCAGCTTCAACTTGCCATCGGCATCGAAAACTGCCGTGGAATGTTGCGTCTGAGCTGAAACCCGGTTTGTGTTGAACAGGAACAAGCTGCCAGCCGCTCCTGCGATGAGCACCAATAGACCTAGATACTTATGCATCGCCCAACCTCCTTTGAGTCTTCGAAAATCAGCTTCTGCGCTGCTGCTTACTTTGAAGCGAGTACTGGATAGCCTTGCACGTAAACCCAGTCCGTCGTCTTCGCGGGGATATGGCAGCCCAGGCAGTCTTTCTTGTAGTCAGTTGCGACCTGCTTATCGGGTGCGTCAGACTTGAAGAGCGCCCATCCCCATCCATCGCCCCACAGCGGATTCCCGGGATAGCGACCTTTGTCGTCCTTGATCATCACGAACCACACCTTCGTTTTCGACGCCCAATGAACGTCCCCGGTCGTCATTTGAGCGTGATCAGTTGCAAAGACCTCTTTCACCAATACGGTTCCATCCGCGAACTTTCCAGTCCTGCGGTAATATTCAGCCGTGCCCGGCGGCGCGTACGTGTTGTGCATCTCGGTGTTGCCGTTGAAATCGACCGGTGTATACACTCCGAGCGACTGATAGACATCTCTAAAATCAGCCGGCTTGCGAATCTTTCCCGCGTTGTCGACCAGATCCCATCCGTTGTAGCTGCTGCTGTTTTGTGATTTGACTTGCTGATACCCCGCCAAAATGAGGAGCGTGAGAACAAGCAAGGCGATGCGGAAACTCATAAAGATTCTCCTTGCCAGCTGATTGGCATGGCCGCTGCGGGGAACGTTACTCCTAGGTCGCCGATGCAGGGCCTGTGCGTCTGACTGCTGCGCAGGCCCCGGGGTGGGTTGTCTAGTCGGCGATTCTGGTCGAGGTCGTCAAGTTGTTGTGTCGTTGTCATTTCACCCTTGGTCATTGCAAGCATCGGGCCAGTATCGAAACGGTTCTTTTCTGATAGCAAGAAACGGTTTAGCTCGCGGGCTCGCAGAGGACCTGTCAAAACGGACGTCGAGCAGATGTCTCTGTGACGTTATAACGACACCGCGGTTGCGGCGTAAGACCACTACCGAGTTTGTGCGGTGGGGGACGGGTCGAGGGCGGCATGCAGCGACCAAAAAGCGTTATACTTGGCGCCGGTAAATGGCGCAAAGTGCCGAAGTGAAGTGGCCATGACCCAGCCGAAACTTCAGTTGCAATTTCCCCATTCCGTTGTTCCGCGCTACAGTCTCGCAGTCACTTCCGTCACGATTGCGCTTGCGATGGCGCTTTTTCTAGAACACCATGAATTTCACCGCGGCGCACTTCCTCTTTTCCTGTTTGCAGTAGCATTGAGCGCTTGGTTTGGCGGTGTAGGACCAGCCATGCTGGCGATTGTGCTCTCAATCCTTTCTTTCGATTACTACTTTGCGCCACCCGTTCACAGCCTCAATTTCACTCTCGCGGATGTCCCGGCCTTTTTCTTTTTGTTGACTTTCGGAGCGCTAATTGCAGGTTTCAGCGCCGTTCGGCGCCGCGTGGAGGCAGAGCTTCTTCAAGCTCGCGACAAACTGGAAATCGAAGTCGCTGCACGAACCCAACAAGCTAGCCTGCTCAATCTGACACACGACACGATCTTCGTCCGAGATATGAACGAGGTCATCACGTATTGGAATCGGGGCGCGGAGGAGTTGTATGGGTGGCCGCCCGAGGAGGCGATTGGAAAGAGTTCTCACCAACTCTTGCGGACCGTTTTTCCATCGCCGCTCGATGACATCAGGGCAGAACTTCTGCGGACTGGGCGTTGGGAAGGTGAACTCGAGCACACGAAGGCCGACGGAAGCGCAGTGGTCGTGTCGAGCCGATGGTCCTTGCGCCGCGATGAGCAGGAGCGCCCAATCGCCGTCCTGGAAACAAACAATGACATCACCGTGCGCAAGCGCCGGGAGCAAGAAATTGAAAGCCTCAACCAGGAACTGGCAAAACGCTCGACGGAGCTCGAAACCATCAACAAGGAACTAGAGGCGTTTGCGTATTCCGTCTCGCATGACCTCCGCGCACCCCTTCGTCATATTGCCGGTTTTACAGAGCTGCTTCATAAGAAGGCTTCTACCCTTGTCGACGAAAAGAGCAACCACTACATCGGGATGATCCTAGACTCGGCCAAGCGCATGGGAAATCTGATTGACGATCTCCTGGCTTTTTCGAGAATTGGGCGGGCCGAAAGGAAAAAGACGCAGGTTAGCCTGGCACAGCTCGTAAGAGAAGTGCTCATCGAAGTTCGACAAGATACGGAGGGACGCAACATTTCATGGAAAATCGGCGCGCTGCCCGATTTCTATGGGGACCGTTCGATGCTAAAACTTGTGCTGGTGAACCTTATTTCCAACGCGATTAAATTCACGCACACGCGAGAGCAGGCCGAAATCGAAATCGGATGCGCCGACGGGAACAAAGACAGCTTAGTAATATTCGTTAGGGACAATGGGGTGGGCTTTGATATGAAATACGTGAATAAACTGTTTGGAGTATTTCAACGCCTGCACCAATCTGATGCATACGAAGGTACCGGAATCGGGCTGGCTACGGTTGAGCGCATAATACATCGTCACGGAGGCAAAGTCTGGGCTGAGGGTGTCGTTGATAGCGGCGCGACATTCTATTTCTCAGCTCCGAAACCACGAGGACCCTTATGGAAACCATGAACAAACTAGGACGTATTTTGCTGGTCGAAGACGATCCTAAAGACGTGGAACTTACCCTAACAGCCCTTGAGGAATACAACCTCGCCAATGAGGTCATTGTCGCTCGCGATGGCGAAGAGGCCCTGGAATACCTCTATTCGCGCGGAAAATTCAAGACACGGTCCAACGACAACCCCTCCGTCATGCTGTTGGATTTAAAATTACCCAAGGTCGATGGGCTTGAGGTGTTGAAGCAAATTAAGTCCGAGGAGAAGCTGAGAATGATTCCGGTGGTGGTGCTGACCTCATCGAAAGAGGAAAAGGACATGGTGGCAAGCTACAGCCTGGGAGTGAATGCATATGTGGTAAAGCCGGTGGACTTTCATGCGTTTGTGAATGCCATCAAGGAACTGGGTGTTTTCTGGGCGGTCATCAATGAGCCTCCGCCGGGAAGCGTAAGGAAGTGAGTATCGCCAGGAGGTGACCATGCGGCACCCGCTGCGAATTCTGTCGATCGAAGATGATCCTAAGGACGCGGAACTGATTCGCGATCTGCTCGAGGCAGACGACATCGCCTCCGAAGTAACGCGGGTCGATACTCAAGCTGCGCTGCTGGCCTCCCTCGGGCAAGGCGGATTCGATTTGATTCTGGCGGATTACAGCCTTCCCTCGTTCGACGGCATTTCCGCATTAAAGTTCGCAATGAAAGCCTGCCCGGACGTGCCTTTCATCTTTGTTTCTGGAACACTCGGCGAAGAAGTAGCGATTGAAGCGATCAAAATTGGCGCAACAGATTATGTTCTGAAGACGCGATTATCGAGGCTTGTGCCGTCGGTGGTTCGCGCGCTGCGTGAAGCCACGGAAAGAGCAGAACGGAAACACGCAGATGAGAAGCTACGCCGCAGCGAAGCCTACTTGACCGAGGCCCAGCGACTGAGTCACACCGGCAGTTTCGGTTGCAATCTTTCCACGGGCGAGATGTTTTGGTCGGACGAAACCTTTCGAATCTATGGATACGACCAATCTACCAAGCCCACTGTGGAACGTGTTTTTCAACGGGTCCACCCGGACGACAAACCTTTGGTTCAGGAACGAGTCGATCGGGCATCCCGCGAAGGTAAGGCGTGTGATATCGAATGTCGCCTGTTATTGCCTGATGATTCGGTCAAGCATGTCCATATTGTGGCTCATCCATCAAAAAATGAATCAGGAATCATTCAGTTTATTGGGGCGGTGATGGATGTCACCGCTACGAAGCAGGCGGAGGAGAAGCTGCGACGCAGTGAAGCTTACTTGGCCGAAGCGCAGAAATTGAGCCACACCGGTAGTTTCGGATGGAGTGTTCTCAGCGGGGAAATTTACTGGTCGGAGGAAACCCACAACATCTTTGAACAAGATCGAGCGGTTAAGCCAACGATGGAGTTGATATTTCAGCGAATTCATCCTGCCGACAGAGATCGCGTGCAGCAGGCCCTCGACCACGCGATCAACGAAAAGACAGATTTTGATATTGAGCATCGATTGCTGATGGCAGACGGTTCGGTCAAGCACCTCCATGCTATCGCGCGCGCGTCGAAGACCTCATCGGGCAACCTCGAATATGTGGGTGCAGTGACGGACGTCACCACAACAAAGCGGACCGAGGAGACGCTTCGGGAGCGCGAGGGATACTTAGCCGAATCGCAGAGGCTGGCCCACACGGGCAGTTGGGCCCTCGATGGCACAACCCGCGAGGCCCGGTACTGGTCCGAGGAAATGTTCCGAATTTTCGGATTTGATCCGCGACAGGGCTTTCCGAAGCGGGACCAATGGCTGCAGCGAATCCACCCAGAAGATCGTGACAAGGTCAAGCGACAGGCCAGCGATAGGATGTTCCTCCAGAAGGTAGATTCCGACATCGAGTACAGAATCGTGCTACCCGATGGAACTGTCAAACACATTCATGGCCTGGCCCATCCAGCGTTGAGTCCCAATCAAGAGCTTGTTGAAGTCGTCGGCACAGTTGTGGATATCACTGAACGCAAAACTGCCGAGGAGGCACTCCGCCGCAGCGAGAGCTACCTCGCACAGGCCCAGAAACTTGCACACATCGCGAGCTGGGTCTGGGAGGTGGCTGGAGGGAGCGCTTTATATCTATCAGAGGAGTGGTATCGCATATACGGCTTCGATCCGAAAGACGGTATGCCCAATTGGGAACAACGGCGACACCGGGTTCACGCCGAGGACCTGGTCCTCTGGCAATCGACTATCGATCAAGCAATAGCCGAAAAATCAGATTATGACTTCGAGTTCCGAATTCTGCTTCCGCGCTCGACGGTCAAGTACATTCATTCCGTCGGTCACCCCATTTTGAGTCCGTCGGGAGAATTGCTGCAGTTCGTCGGTGTTGTGATGGACGTAACGGAACGCAAGCGCGCCGAGGAAGAGCACGAGCGATTAAGTCAGGCGTTGGCGGAACTTGCGCACATAAACCGTGTGAGCATGATGGGCGAAATGACCGCATCGCTGGCTCACGAAATTAAGCAGCCGATCTTCGCGGCGGCAGCGGACGCCGAAACCTGCCTGCGGTGGCTTGCGCGTGATCAACCTGACACAGCAGAAGCGCAAGACGCAGCGCTAAGAATAATGAAGGACGTAACCCGTGCGTCTGACATCATTAATCGCATCGTTTCGCTCTTCAAAAAGGGCGTTCCGCAGCGGGAGCTAGTTGACGTCAATGGAGTCGTTCAAGAGATGATCGCTCTGCTGCGGAGCGAGTCGAGCCGGTATTCGATTTTGATCCAAGCCGAGCTTACGGAAGGCCTACCCAGCATCATGGCGGACAGGGTGGCATTGCAACAGGTCTTGATGAACCTGATGCTGAACGCCATCGAAGCGATGAAGGATACGGGCACGCCAGGCAAGCTTACGATCGCGACGCGGCAGGACGAGAAACGTCAACTCCTCGTCTCGGTGACGGATACCGGCGTGGGCCTACCGCCAGGACGCGCGGAGCAAGTCTTCAATACGTTCTTTACCTCCAAACCCCAAGGCACCGGTATGGGATTGCCGATCAGCCGGTCGATCATCGAATCGCACGGCGGTCGGTTGTGGGCCACTTCCAGCTTTGGGTCGGGCGCAACCTTTCAATTCGCCTTGCCTCTCGAAGCCGCTGCACGCCAGTCTGCGTAATCGACCGTTCGGCAGCCGGACAAGATCTCATTCAGTTGCTGGTTGCCGCCGCTGCTAGCTCCCCCGCTGCTTCGTTGAGCCGATCCATGTCGTCTTTGCGCACTGGTCGTGAGATCCCGAACTTCCTCATCTTGGCAATCAGAGTGGTCCGCTTCAGTCCCAGGCGGGTGGCGGCGCCGCTGGGTCCTCCAACAACCCAACCCGTCGCATTTAATGCGTGCAAGATCAACGCTCGCGTCGAATCCGTAAACGTATGCTCCGAAGGAGTTACCGCCACGGGATTCTTGTCCGGTAAGGGGTTGGGAAGCACTCCGTCGTTCGACCGGATCACCGCTCGTTCGATCAGGTTCTGAAGCTCTCGCACATTCCCCGGCCAAGAATATGAAACGAACGCATCGCCTATGTCTTGCGGTATGTGGTCGATTCGCTTCCCCATGCGCCTGGCAAAAATCTCGACAAAATGGGAGACCAATTGTGGAATATCTTCACGGCGCTCGCGCAGCGGTGGCAGCACGACAGGAAATACGTTTAGCCGGTAATAGAGGTCACTGCGGAACTCTTTCTTCGCGACCATCTCCCCTAGATCTCGATGTGTTGCCGCGACCAGGCGGACATTGACGCGATGCGTCCGGCCGCTTCCCAGACGCTCGAACTCCTGCTCTTGCAAGACCCGCAGCAGCTTAGGCTGCAACGCTAGGGGCAGATCCCCGATTTCGTCCAGAAAGAGGGTGCCTGAATCGGCCATTTCGAACCGGCCAATTTTCTGCGCAACCGCTCCGGTGAAAGCGCCCTTCTCGTGCCCGAAGAGTTCGCTTTCTAGCAGGTCAAAGGGAATGGCTGAACAGTTCAGCTTCACAAACGGGCGACCGCAGCGGGCACTGATGTTGTGAATGGCACGGGCGATTAACTCCTTGCCCGTACCCGTCTCCCCGAGGACTAGGACCGTGGAATCGGTTGGCGCCACCCGTTCCACCTCAGCGAGAACGAACTCCAGAGCACGGCTCTTGCCTATGATTTCGTCAAACCCATTCTCGGCCCAACCCTGTTCAATTGACGAAACTTTGTTGACATTTTCCATAAATACCCCTACAGAGGCTTCCTGAAAACCGCAAACGGAAGCATCCAACAGGCGAAATACTTACGTTCTCTTGAACGACTTCATAATCAGGTCGTCTCCGTTCCGCGTTTCTCGTGATGTAGGGCTGAATGAATGGTCTGGAGTAATTGCCCGTCGCCAAAAGGCTTTCCCAGGAATGCGACGGCACCGGCTTGCATTGCTCGCCGGCGGGATTCCTCGTCGTCATAAGCGGTGATGAAAATGATCGGAATGCTGCGGCCCTCGGCAGCCAGATGGCTTTGCAGCTGTAATCCATTCATGCCCGGCATCTGCACGTCAACAATGAGGCACACGGTATCGTGCAGATGGTCAGAGCCCAGAAACGTTTCGGCAGATTCAAAGGCTGCCGTGCGGAAATCAAAAGATTCGATCAGGCGTGTTGTAGTCCTGCGGATGGACTCATCGTCGTCAACTACTGAGATGAGGTTTCCTGCTCCTGTAAACTCCCCACTGAACTCATGTAGGGCTGAATGAACGGTGCGGAGTAACTCCTCGTCGCTGAAAGGCTTACCTAGGAACGCGACAGCACCGGCTTGCATCGCTCGCCGACGGGATTCCTTGTCGTCGTAAGCCGTGATGAAAATGATAGGAACTCGGCAGCCCGTGGCAGCTAGCTGACTTTGAACCTGTAATCCATCCATGCCCGGCATCTGCACGTCGACGATAAGACACGAGGTATCGCGCAGTTGGCCAGAGCTCAGAAACGTTTCGGCAGACTCAAACGCTGCCGCACGAAAACCAAAAGATTCGATGAGTAATGTTGTGGTTCTGCGGATGGACTCATCGTCGTCAACTACCGAAATCAGATTCCTTGTCACTCTGAATTCCTCCTCAGTGAACTCACGGTATTCCCAGGGCGAGAAGGAATCAATTGGGCGTTAGTAGATCGAGTGTCCCAAAAAGGAGGATGCGGGTAATGCTTTCGTTTACGAGGCTTTTTCCGATGGGCTTTTAAGCTTTTCGATCATTCTCACGAGTTCGGCAAAAGATTGCGCGTGCATCTTTTCCATTGCCCGACTGCGATGGACCTTCACGGTATTTTCGGCGACTCCGAGTTGACCAGCAATCTGCTTGTTGAGCATGCCCGAAGCTACCATCGAGATCACCTCCTGCTCGCGAGGAGTCAACGACTTGAAACGCTGTTGCAGGTCCGCTACTTCTTTCTCCTGTTCACGCCTGGCACGATCTCGCTCCAGTGCGATGCGAACTGCATCCAGCAGATCCTGGTCGCGGAAAGGCTTGGTGAGGAATTCGATTGCCCCAGCCTTCATAGCCCTCACAGTCATGGGAATATCGCCGTGACCGGTGATAAAGACTATCGGGATACGAATGTTTTTCGCTGCAAGCTCGCGTTGAAAATCAAGTCCACTTAAACCACGTAGTCTGACATCTAGCACAAGGCAAGTGGGCGCATCTGGCGGTTTTCTTCGCAAGAAGCTGTCAGCCGAGTCGAAGCTCTCAACCTGCAAACCTTCGCTGCTGATAAGAAACTTGAGCGAAGAGCGTACCGACGGATCATCGTCGACAACAAAGACGACGGGAGTGCCAGTCATGAGGGACTCCTGGCATCCGCTGGCAGCGTGAAGGAAAACACAGCGCCATGAGGAGAATTGCCCGTGACCCAGAGCCGCCCGCCATGACCTTCGACAAGTGAGCGACTAATGGACAAACCCATCCCCATTCCCTTCGCCTTTGTTGTAAAGAAGGGAGTGAAGATGCGATCTGCTTCCAAACCAAGGCCAGTGCCCGAGTCGCGTACCGCAATCAGTACGTCGCCAGAGTCGTCGATCCGGGATTCCACCCAAAGTAAGCGAGGTCGATCTGTGACCGCGGTCAAGGCTTCGGTCCCATTCATGATCAAGTTCAGCAGGACCTGCTGCAACTGAACGCGATCGCCTAGTACCGGCGGGAGAGCTCGCGCTAGTTCGCTCTGGAGCACAATCCGGTTCTCCTCGAACCCGTGTGCCATCATGGCAACCACTTCTCCGATCACTTCGTTAACGTCCAACCTGCTTTTCTCCGCGGGTGCCTTCTTGATGAACGCACGGATGCGAGCGATGATTGCACTGGCGCGCGTTCCGTCCGCGACAATTTCTTCGAGCGCCCGACGCAACACATCCGGCTTAAGGTTCTTATTGGCGAGGAATCGCAGGCACGCGTTGCTGTTATTATTGATCGCCGTAAGAGGCTGATTGACTTCGTGCGCTATGGAGGCTGCCAATTCGCCCATGGTTGTGAGCCTAGACATGCGCGCTAGCTCCGCTTGCGTGGTTTGGATTGCTTTTTGCGCCTGCTTTCGGATTTCCTCGGCTTGTTTCCGTTCACTGATATCGCGAATAAAACCAGTAAACAGCCGGTGCGAGTTGTCGGTCAGCTCTCCGAAAGAAACTTCCACGGGGAACTCCTGGCCATTCTTGCGCCGGCCGATCAATTCGGTGCCTTGCCAGTTGATGTGCCGCTGGCCGGTGGCTATGTAGCGCTTGAACCCAGCCTCGTGTAGCTTCCGCAGGAATTCTGGCATGAGTATAGTTAAGGGTTTCCCAATCAGCTCCGCCGGGTCGTAACCAAAGATTCTCGTCGTGGCGGGATTGGCAAACTGAATTGTACTGCTCTCGTCCATACTGATCACGACATCACTAGCCGTTTCCACCACAAGGCGGTACTTTTCTTCGGTGAAGCGGCGCGCGGCTTCCTCTCGTTTACGTTCGTCGATGTCCTCGCAAGCGATTAAAGTACGCAAGGACGGCTCGCTGTTCTGGCTTCGTGAAACGGCCAGGGTCTTTCTGATCGAAAACCAGTGATATTGACCGTCGGCACGGCGGAGGCGTGCCTCAGTCTCTATGGATTTCCCGGACACCAGAGCGACAGTCGATTCGTGAAAGAAGTTGGCAATGTCGTCTGGGTGGATCGTGGTTTGCCAGCCGCTGCCGGTTAGTTCTTGTAATGGGCGGCCCGAATATTCCTGCCAAGCGCGGTTCGCAAACTCCGCGGAGCCGTCAGCCAGAGCACACAACACCAAGGCTGGAATGGTTTCAATCAGATCCCGGAGATCTAGCGGCTCGGTACTCCGTCTAGCGCCCTGTGTTTCAGAAGTCATCTTTTTAAACACCGATAGCCATAAGAAGGGCATTCACAAAAACTACTTCCGATCGGACGAGTTTCCGGTTCAAGCCTATTCCTCTATCTCTCAAGCCTCCACCGGCGGTTTATCAGAGACTTCGCTCTACTTTTCTCCGCATCGGGTCGCTTACGACCAAAGCCGAAAACAAAGGATTCCTTCTGTTTATGAGACGGCCCGACGGACAGGCAAAGTGTCTTCGTCCGGCGTGAAATAGCCGTTTTGTCTCAGTGCGTGCCCGCAAACAGCGAGGGGATGTGTCCCGAACCCCGCGTTCAGCATAAGCCAGCCGGACACTGTGTTTACGTCGTACATGCACACAATGACGCAGGGATATCGACGCCCCAGAGCCGTTGCGCCATTTTCGAGTTCAACCACTTCGTGCGCTCCGCTACCGGGCAACGGAGCCTGGCCCATACCAAGATTACCAAGGTAACGAATGGCGGTTGCTCCTTTGCGGACGGCAGCCGCAAACGCACCCTCGATATTTGCTAGCGTCGCCGATGCGGAAGACTCGCGGCGTAAAATGACGAGCCGTCCTTCCCGGAGCACACGATCCAAGTCACCACACGTCTTCCGCAAGATTGCTAAAACCCGTTGGTTCGCTTCGTCATGTCCGAATAGGACGCAATACTGGGATTCGTTCGCGATCCCAGGCTCGAGAAAGCGAACTCCGCGTTCGAATTCCTCCTCGTTCTGCCAGAAATGGATCAAATGGCTAGCGAGCGCCACTTGATCGTTAGTAATGCCCAGGGGGATCTCGTCAGTAAGACCTCTCATATGGGTCCTCTCTAACTTCGAGTTCATGTGCGACACGGCTCCGAATCCTCACAGGCAGGCTTGTGTGCGCAAAGTCTAGCGGATACCGCAGGATCGAAGCCAATAAAAATTCCCACCGACAAGACCTGCGTCCTCATCCAGAAACAGCGCGGTTCGCCTGTCGCCAGTGCCTCACTATCTCCCGGTATTTTCTGCTCGTCAAAAACACGGTCAGCACCGATCGTAGTGTCTTTGCTCGGTCTCACGTTCTTTTTCGCCGTCGCAACCTTTCAATTCGCCTTGCCTCTCGAAGCCGCTGCACGCCAGTCTGCGTAATCGACCGTTCGGCAGCCGGACAAGATCTCATTCAGTTGCTGGTTGCCGCCGCTGCTAGCTCCCCCGCTGCTTCGTTGAGCCGATCCATGTCGTCTTTGCGCACTGGTCGTGAGATCCCGAACTTCCTCATCTTGGCAATCAGAGTGGTCCGCTTCAGTCCCAGGCGGGTGGCGGCGCCGCTGGGTCCTCCAACAACCCAACCCGTCGCATTTAATGCGTGCAAGATCAACGCTCGCGTCGAATCCGTAAACGTATGCTCCGAAGGAGTTACCGCCACGGGATTCTTGTCCGGTAAGGGGTTGGGAAGCACTCCGTCGTTCGACCGGATCACCGCTCGTTCGATCAGGTTCTGAAGCTCTCGCACATTCCCCGGCCAAGAATATGAAACGAACGCATCGCCTATGTCTTGCGGTATGTGGTCGATTCGCTTCCCCATGCGCCTGGCAAAAATCTCGACAAAATGGGAGACCAATTGTGGAATATCTTCACGGCGCTCGCGCAGCGGTGGCAGCACGACAGGAAATACGTTTAGCCGGTAATAGAGGTCACTGCGGAACTCTTTCTTCGCGACCATCTCCCCTAGATCTCGATGTGTTGCCGCGACCAGGCGGACATTGACGCGATGCGTCCGGCCGCTTCCCAGACGCTCGAACTCCTGCTCTTGCAAGACCCGCAGCAGCTTAGGCTGCAACGCTAGGGGCAGATCCCCGATTTCGTCCAGAAAGAGGGTGCCTGAATCGGCCATTTCGAACCGGCCAATTTTCTGCGCAACCGCTCCGGTGAAAGCGCCCTTCTCGTGCCCGAAGAGTTCGCTTTCTAGCAGGTCAAAGGGAATGGCTGAACAGTTCAGCTTCACAAACGGGCGACCGCAGCGGGCACTGATGTTGTGAATGGCACGGGCGATTAACTCCTTGCCCGTACCCGTCTCCCCGAGGACTAGGACCGTGGAATCGGTTGGCGCCACCCGTTCCACCTCAGCGAGAACGAACTCCAGAGCACGGCTCTTGCCTATGATTTCGTCAAACCCATTCTCGG
>Ga0210401_10001377_pt1 | contig 28303 bp, 22 predicted proteins | sample IncBWH32MmetaG_FD_150866 | JGI IMG/M metagenome (GOLD analysis project Ga0210401, IMG submission 150866) | Forest soil microbial communities from Barre Woods Harvard Forest LTER site, Petersham, Massachusetts, United States - Inc-BW-H-32-M | ecosystem: Environmental > Terrestrial > Soil >...
ACAGATAGGGACCGAACTGTCTCGCGACGTTCTGAACCCAGTTCACGTACCGCTTTAATAGGCGAACAGCCTAACCCTTGGGAGCTTCTACACCCCCAGGATGCGATGAACCGACATCGAGGTGCCAAACCGGAGCGTCGATGTGAACTCTTGACTCCGATCAGCCTGTTATCCCCGGCGTACCTTTTATCCGTTGAGCGATGGCCCTTCCATACAGAACCACCGGATCACTAAGTCCTGGTTTCCCACCTGCTTGACTTGTTGGTCTCGCAGTCAACCTGGTATATGTCTTTGCACTCGTCCGCTGATTTCCAAACAGCGTGAACCAAGCTTCGAGCGCCTCCGTTACAATTTAGGAGGCGACCGCCCCAGTCAAACTACCCGCCTACCAATGTCCTTCTCCCGGATAACGGGAGTAAGTTAGAATCACAGAATACTCAGGGTGGTATCTCACCGGTGGCTCCCTCAAGCCCAAGAGCCTGAGTTCAAAGCCTCCCACCTATTCTGCGCAGAGCATCCCATAATTCATTGATAGGGTATAGTAAAGGTGCACGGGGTCTTTCCGTCTTGATGCGGGCATCCGGCGTCTTCACCGGAACCACAAGTTCGCCGGGCAAATTGTTAAGACAGTCGTCAGATCGTTACGCGATTCGTGCAGGTCGGAACTTACCCGACAAGGAATTTCGCTACCTTAGGACCGTTATAGTTACGGCCGCCGTTCACTGGGGCTTCAGTTCAAAGCTTCGCCTTGCGGCTAACCTCTCCCTTTAACCTTCCAGCACCGGGCACGCGTCAGCCCCTATACGTCGTTTTCGACTTAGCAGAGACCTGTGTTTTTGTTAAACAGTCGCCTGACGCCATTCACTGCGGCCCCTCTTGCGAGAGGCACTCCTTATCCCGAAGTTACGGAGCTATATTGCCTAGTTCCTGAACAATTCATCACCCGAGCGCCTGAGAATATTCTTCTCGTCCACATGTGTCTGTTTGTGGTACGGGTGCCTCGACTCTCCTTAGAGGATTTTCCTGGCAGACGGCCCGGCGGATTTCCCTATCCGAACCTCGCTTCATCCTGGATTGAAACCATTGCGCACCAGGACTTATGCGCTGCGTCCCCCCATCGGTCTTGATCGAACCAAGGCAGTCACGGAATGTTAACCGTGTGTCCATCAGCTACGCCTTTCGGCCTCGCCTTAGGCCCCGACTAACCCTGAGCGGATTAACCTTTCTCAGGAAACCTTAGACTTGCGGCGACCAGGGTTCTCACCTGGTTTATCGCTACTTATGCTGGCAGAGTCACTTCCTAACGATCCAGCGCTCCTCACGGTACGCCTTCACTTCAATAAGAACGCTCTCCTACCACCCAGATGCTTGCGCATCGGATCCATAACTTCGGTATCATGCTTGAGCCCCGTTGGATTGTCGGCACCGAGTTCCTCGACCAGTGAGCTATTACGCTTTCTTTAAAGGATGGCTGCTTCTAAGCCAACCTCCTGGCTGTCTGAGGCACTCGACTTCCTTTCCCACTTAGCATGAATTTAGGGACCTTAGTTGATGGTCTGGGCTCTTCCCCTTTTGACTATGAAGCTTAGCCCCCACAGTCTGACTCCCGTGTTACTCATTAACGGCATTCGCAGTTTGGTTGAATTCGGTAACCTGGGAAGGCCCCTAGTTCATCCAGATCTCTACCACCGTTACGGACCACACGAGGCTAGCCCTAAAGCTATTTCGGAGAGAACGAGCTATCACGGAATTTGATTAGCCTTTCACCCCTACCCTCAGCTCATCCAAGCTGTTTTCAACCAACACTGGTTCGGACCTCCAGTCGCTGTTACACGACCTTCATCCTGGCCAAGGGTAGATCATCCCGCTTCGCGTCTAATCCCAGCGACTGAACGCCCTATTCAGACTCGCTTTCGCTGCGGCTCGCTTTCGCTTAACCTTGCCACTGAGATTAACTAGCCAGCTCATTATTCAATAGGCACGATGTCAGGCATTCCGCTTCACTTACGATCCACGGCATAGCCCTTCAACTGCTTGTAAGCATGCGGTTTCAGGTACTATTTCACTCCCCTAGCAGGGGTTCTTTTCACCTTTCCCTCACGGTACTAGTTCACTATCGGTCGCAAGTGAGTATTTAGCCTTGCCGGATGGTCCCGGCAGATTCCCGCAGGGTTTCACGTGTCCCGCGGTACTTAGGAGCCACTTGAAGCTAGGATTGCATTTTCATATACGGGGCTGTCACCCTCTATGGCCGGACTTTCCAGACCGTTCTATTAACGCTTCCCTATAACCTCGTTACACCATTTCTTGAAGCCTCCCTTCGGGAGGCGATTGGGCCCCCAGAATTGGAAGCCTCAAGAAATGATTTGTGGTCCTGCAACCCCAGGCTCTCCTTTCGAATTACCTGGTTTAGGCTGATCCGCTTTCGCTCGCCACTACTAGCGGAATCACGGTTGTTTTCTCTTCCTCAGGGTACTGAGATGGTTCACTTCCCCTGGTTCGCTTCGCACCCCTATGTATTCAGGATGCGATAACTGTTGTTCGCAACAGTTGGGTTTCCCCATTCGGACATCTCCGGATCACAGATTGCTTGCATCTCCCCGAAGCTTATCGCAGCTGGCCACGTCCTTCATCGCCTACTTGCGCCAAGGCATCCACACGCATGCTCTTAGTAGCTTGACCATAAAATTTACTCTAGACACAATTTCTTGAGACGTTCTGAACCTGAAAAACGGTCCAAGGCGCCCCAAAACTACTTACTACTACTAGCGCTCCACGCCGTATATTGTCTTCACGACGTGATTCATCACGCCGCCGCTGTCGGCGACGTAATTGCAACTTGTGTTGCCCATCAATATTCAATTGTCAAAGAACCGGACTTCTGTTCAGAAGCCAAGACTCAGCACCCTTATTGGATTCCGACTCCTGGATTCTGATTATTTGTTTGAGCTGCTGGTGGGCCTGGGTAGAATTGAACTACCGACCTCACCCTTATCAGGGGTGCGCTCTAGCCAACTGAGCTACAGGCCCGAGTCAAACCTGGTGGAGCTGGTCGGGATCGAACCGGCGACCTCCTGAATGCAAATCAGGCGCTCTCCCAGCTGAGCTACAGCCCCTCTTTCAGGTTCCTAGTTCCTGGTTTCTGGTTCCCAGTTCGGCATCGAACCAACTAGAAACTAAAAACCAGACACCAGAAACTCGATTTTATTATCGAGGCCGATTGGACGCTGCCGGCCGGCGCCTGGCCGATCCGGCAAAATAAATCGCAGAACTCTAAGCGGAGATCCGAGGACGGATTTGGACTGGAAAGGCTGTCACTTACTCTCCGCTTCCTTGCGGTCGCGGCCCGGCCCTTATGGACCGATTCGGTGACTCCAGCCACTTTCTCTCTTAGAAAGGAGGTGATCCAGCCGCAGGTTCTCCTACGGCTACCTTGTTACGACTTCACCCCAATCATGAGTCATACCTTGGGCCGCTGCCTCCCTTGCGGGTTAGCATGCAGACTTCTAGTACAACCCACTTTCGTGATGTGACGGGCGGTGTGTACAAGGCCCGGGAACGTATTCACGCTATCGTTCTGATATAGCATTACTAGCGATTCCAGCTTCATGCAGGCGAGTTGCAGCCTGCAATCCGAACTGAGGACGGTTTTTGGCGATTAGCTCCCCCTCGCGGGTTGGCAGCGCTTTGTACCGCCCATTGTAGCACGTGTGTGGCCCTGGACATAAAGGCCATGATGACTTGACGTCATCCCCACCTTCCTCCAGCTTATCGCTGGCGGTCTCCTGAGAGTTGCGCCTTGCGGCATGCCAACACAGGACAAGGGTTGCGCTCGTTGCGGGACTTAACCCAACATCTCACGACACGAGCTGACGACAGCCATGCAGCACCTCGACTCCAGTCCCTTGCGGGAAGTCCCTGTTTCCAAGGATTGTCCGAAGCCGTTCGAGCCCAGGTAAGGTTCTTCGCGTTGCGTCGAATTGAACCACATGCTCCACCGCTTGTGCGGGCCCCCGTCAATTCCTTTGAGTTTCAGCCTTGCGACCGTACTCCCCAGGCGGCATACTTAACGCGTTAACTCCGGCACGAACCGAATGAACGGCTCACACCAAGTATGCATCGTTTAGGGCGTGGACTACCAGGGTATCTAATCCTGTTTGCTACCCACGCTTTCGTGTCTCAGCGTCAGTGATGGTCCAGAAAGCTGTCTACACCGCAGGTGTTCCTCCTGATATCTACGCATTTCACCGCTACACCAGGAATTCCGCTTTCCTCTCCCATACTCCAGCCCTCCAGTTTCCCGCGCACCCTCCCAGTTAAGCCGGGAGATTTCACACGGAACTTAGAGAACCGCCTACACACTCTTTACGCCCAGTAATTCCGAACAACGCTTGCTGCCTACGTATTACCGCGGCTGCTGGCACGTAGTTAGCCGCAGCTTCTTCTGCAGGTACCGTCATAATCGTTCCTGCCGAAAGAGCTTTACACCCCGAAGGGCTTCATCGCTCACGCGGCGTCGCTGCATCAGGGTTTCCCCCATTGTGCAAGATTCCCCACTGCTGCCTCCCGTAGGAGTCTGGCCCGTGTTTCAGTGCCAGTGTGGCCGTGTGCCCTCTCAGGCCGGCTACCGATCATTGCCTTGGTAGGCCATTACCCTACCAACCAGCTAATCGGCCGCGGACTCCTCTCTCGGCGCATTGCTGCTTTCCCTTTGCAGGCTTATGCGGTATTAGCCCCGGTTTCCCAGGGTTATTCCCCACCAAGAGGTAGATGATCCACGTGTTACTCACCCGTACGCCACTGTACTCATGGATTGCTCCACTTTCTCGTGCGACTTGCATGTGTTAAGCGCGCCGCCAGCGTTGATTCTGAGCCGGGATCAAACTCTCGTTTGATCTTGTTGAGACTATCGACCTGACCCTAAAATACGGGCCAAGCCATCATCGCCCCGGTTTGACTCAAAGTTCTGACGAATTTACTTCTGCGTCCAACCAGATTGTCAAAGATCTGCGCAGCCAACCCTGCGATCCGAAGAAGACCGAATCGACTGCCGGCCTCGAAAGCCGTTTTGGCGCAAGCGATACTTACATTCAAAGTTTCCGCTTGAACCAGAATTCTTGGGAACTTAAAGAACTACCTGACAGGAGTTGAGGCTTACTGCTTCGTTCCTACCTGCCGTAGAAATTCCGCCTCACGCTAGAGTAGCAGACTTGGGTTCCGATGGCAACAGCCAACGCGAACTTTTTTCAAATCCGCTAATTGCTCTATGCGGCTGTCAATAGAATAGCAGACACATCCAACCTTGGCAACTGGTTGTGAAAGAAATTCGCCGAACCAACTTAAGTCGCTGAAAATAATAATATTAATATTTTGCACGGGCTGCGACTGCTGGCCCTCCTGCTAATCCCTTAACTAGTCGATAGGTATATATGTCTCTCCGCACTAAAGTCCTACTGGCCGACGACCATGGAGTAGTTCGAAAAGGTCTTCGGTTTCTCCTGCAAACCGATCCAGACATTGAGGTTGTGGGGGAGGCGTCCGACGGACGCGAGGCGGTTCGCATGACCGAGCAGCTCGGCCCTGACGTGGTCGTGATGGACATTACCATGCCACAGCTCAACGGAATCGACGCTGCTTCCCAAATTGTCAAACGCGACCCCAACATCGGTATCGTCATGCTCAGCATGCACTGCGATGAGACCTTTCTGGTGCGCGCTCTCGCGGCCGGAGCGCATGGCTATCTGCTCAAGGATTGCGCCGAAGCGGACCTGCTGCAGGCGGTGCGTGCCGTGGCCGGCAAAAAGCTCTTCTTCAGCCCTACGATCACGCAGACGCTGCTTGAAGATTACATGCGGCAAATGCAGAGCGAGGGTCTGGAGGATTCCTACGACCTTCTGACCGATCGTGAGAAGGAGGTTCTGCAGTTGCTCGCCGAAGGCAAGTCCAACAAAGAGGCGGCCAGCCTGCTCAACGTCAGTCTCTACACGGTAGAAACGCACCGCAGCCGCCTGATGGCCAAGCTCAATCTGCACAGTACCGCCGACATCGTTCTCTACGCGGTCCGCAAGCGGATCATCCAGTAGGCTGGGTTTCCCGGCTCACCGGCAACACCACCGCGAGTTTCGTGCCTTTGCCGGGCTCGGACTCGATCGCGATATTGCCCGATAGTTCGCGCACTCGTTCCGTCAGGCCCAGCAACCCTAGCCCATAGATAACGCCCGCGTGGGCATCGAATCCTACGCCGTCGTCTTCCACCGTCAGCGCGACTTGGCCATTGGCATCCTCCAGCCGGACCCGAATATTCTTAGCCTGCGCGTGGCGCGCGCAATTGGTAAGGCCTTCCTGGACGATCCGATACAGATAGGTCCGGTGCCGGTCGGACAGGTCTTTCAAGTCTCCATCCATTTCGAGCTGAATCGGTGTGTTGTAGCGCCTGGAGAACTCGCGCGCCTGCCACTCCAGCGCCGGCCCAAGTCCCAACAGATCCAACATCGCTGGACGCAGCCCCATGGCGATGTCGCGAGTGGTCTTGAGGGTGGTCTCGGCGAGTTTCTTTGCCTGATCGAGATGCGGACCGAGGTCCACGCCGGTAGCCGCGCGAATGCGCTCCAGGTTACCGAGCTCCATTCGCAGCGCCGTTAGCAATTGCCCGATTTCGTCATGCAGCTCGCGCGACAGGGACTTGCGTTCCTGTTCCTGCGAGGAAACCAGTTGCTGGGAAAGAAGCCGCAAGCGCTCCTCGGCCTGCTCGGTCTTCCTCTGCTGTTCAGCCGATTCTTTCTCCAGGGCGGTAATTCGGAAAATACTGGCGCCGGCAATCACTGCACCCACCACCAGCGCCGTTAAGATGGTCTCCCAGATGTCGTATTGCAGATTCTCAACCGATTGATTCAAGGCGCGCCGCCGCGACTCGAAATTCTCTTCGTTCAGTTTTCCGAGTTCTTCGGCAACCGAGAATATGGTCAAACTCTGAGACCGGATCCGATCGTCGAACTTAGCTCGAACACCATTAGGGGGAGTGATCCGGAATTCCGACGCGACCGCGTCCATATAAGCCCGCAAGGCGCTCTCCAGTCGCTCGAAGGCTTTGCTATCCTGCTGAAGCTGAATGGATCGCAATTGTCCCATCGTGGCGTCGGTCTTATCTCGTAATGCGGCCAGTTGGCGGCCATACTCTTCGACCGAAGCACTCCGGTCCAATAGCCGGTCCCGCTGTAGTACTGCCACTCGTGAAGTATCAGCGCGGATCGCTTCCACCATATTTTCGATGTGCCGATAATTATCTTCTACTGATAAGATCTGCTCATGAATGCGGCGCGTTTCCTGAATGCTGGCCACACCCGATAAGCCCATGATCAGTAAAAGGAAACCCAGCCCGAATACCGACACCGGCCAGATGCTCTGCTGTGATGTCTTCACCTTACGTTCTTGACCTCAACCTTAGCCCTCGATACTATATCGGCGGGATAGATCATTTTCCTTAACTCGTGCAAAATGAGTCAGGTGGCACCCGGGGTCGTTTCATGCGCCGGACTGCTTGGGGAATTCAAATTTGGAGGAGTCAGTAATGAACCGTATTCTGAGAGTCATCATTTTGGCAAGAATCTGGCGCGACGAGCAGGGACAAGACCTGATCGAATATGCCCTGATGGCTGGATTTGTGGCGGTTGCGGCCGGCGCGATCATGCCCAATGTCGCTTCCAGCATCAGCACCATCTTCAGCCAGGTTTCATCGGTACTAACCGCCGCAGCCTCGGAAAGCTAGCAGTCACCGATAGCGCTTTTCTGAGAACTTTCAAGCAAGCTGCACGTACCCTAAGTGTATGGGCAGCTTCCTCTCCGACCTTCGTCACTCCATTCGGATTCTCCTAAATAGCCCTGGTTTCACCACCATCGCTATCGCCGCGTTGGCGCTGGGCATCGGTGCCAACACGGCGATTTTTTCTGTCGTCAATACGGTTCTGCTCCGGCCTCTGCCCTACCCGGAGCCCGATCGCATTATGCGTGTCGAACGCAGCTACCCGCAGGGGGTGGGGCCTTCGTCCTCGATTCCAAAATTCATGGCCTGGAAGAAGAATAATCAGGTCTTCGAGGCCTTGGCGATCTATGATTTCTCCGGACCGGGGCTGAATTTGGGCGCCGGTGACCGGCCTGAACAAGTCAAGGGAATCCACGTCTCGGCCGATTATTTCCGAGTCTTCGGCGTCGCGCCGGCGCTGGGGCGCACATTCCTCACGGAGGAAGATCTGCCTGGTGGCGCGAAAGCCGCCGTCGTCAGCAACGACCTCTGGAAGACCCGCCTCGGCGGCGACCCCTCTTTGGTGGGAAAACCGCTTATCCTGGGCGCCGATCCTTACACCGTGGTCGGCATTCTTCCCGCCAGCTTCCACCCCGATCCGCCCGCCGACGTATTCATGCCTATGCAGGCCGACCCCAACAGCACTAACCAAGGCCATTACCTCCTGGTTGCCGGACGTCTCAAGCCCGGCATAACGGTCGACGCCGCCAAAGCGAACATAAAATTGGCCGGTGAGCGCTTCCGGGCGGCCAACCCCAAGTGGATGGATAAAACGGAAAGCGTAACCGTGGTGCCGCTACGCGATGCCCTGGTCGGCGACGTAAAACCGGCGCTATTGATCCTGGTTGGAGCAGTCGGCTTCGTGTTGTTGATCGCCTGTGCCAACGTGGCGAATCTCCTGCTCGCCCGCGCCTCAGGCCGCCAAAAAGAAATTGCCATTCGCACCGCGGTCGGCGCCAGCCGCAGCCGCCTGGTGAGCCAGCTTCTCACCGAAAGTGTTCTGCTGGCTGCCGTGAGCGGCTTGATCGGCTTCCTCATTGGGGCCTGGGGCGTCCGCATACTCTTGGCCCTCAGCCCCGGCAATCTTCCGCGGGTCAACGAACGGGATCATGTTGTCTCCATCGTCACGGCCCTCGATTGGCGCGTACTGGCCTTCACTTTCGGCATCGCGCTTGTAACCGGCGTCGTGTTCGGCCTGTTCCCCGCCCTGCATATTTCCAGGTTGGACGTAAACTCAGTTTTGAAGGAGACAAGCGGACGATCCGGCACCGGACTCCGGCAGAATCGTGCGCGCAGTATTCTGGTTGCGAGCGAAATGGCGCTGGCCGTGATTCTGCTGGTGGGCGCGGCGCTCATGATTCGCACTTTCGTCGGACTGCGTTCCGTACAACCCGGTTTCGATCCCCACAACGTCATCACCATGCAGACCTCGTTATCCGGCGGAAGATACGACTCGACGGCAAAAGTCGAGAACATGGCCCACCAGGTGGTGCAACGCATCGAAGGCCTGCCGGGTGTACAATCGGGCGCCGCGACCATCATGCTGCCGATCGAAGGTGGAATCGACTTGCCGTTTCTGATCGAGGGCCGGCCTCCAGCCAAAGGAGACCTCTACAGCGGTGATGAACAATGGCGCGCAGTATCGCCCCATTATTTCACCGCCTTTCGAATTCCCTTGCTTCGCGGTCGCGCGTTCGAAGACCGCGACACAGGAAAATCCGAACGAGTAGTGATCATCAACCAAGCCATGGCCAAGAAGTATTGGCCCAAGGGCGATCCGGTTGGGCAACGCATCACGATTGGCGGAAGCGCACTCGGTCCGGATTTCGCGGAGCCGGCTCGCCAGATTATCGGGGTCGTGGGGAGCGTCCGCGAAACCGGCCTCAGCGATTCCGACCAGGGAGTTATGTATGTTCCGCAGGGACAAGTCACCGATGGATTGACCAAGCTCGCCAACAGCGTCCTTCCGCTAAACTGGGCGATTCGTACCGCCACCGATCCATCCGCTCTCAGCTCCGCGATCCAGCGCGAGATTCTGGCGGTTGATGGGCAGTTGCCCGTCTCAAAGATCCGAACTATGGAGCAGGTTGTCTCGGAATCCACTGCGCGCCAGAATTTCAATATGCTGCTGCTTAGCATCTTTGCGGGCCTGGCTTTGCTGCTGGCCACGATCGGCATTTATGGACTGATGTCCTACACGGTCGAGCAGCGCACGCAGGAGATCGGAATTCGGCTGGCATTGGGCGCGGGCCGCGGCGATATGCTGAAGCTCATCGTTCGGCAAGGCATGCTGCTGGCGGGAATCGGGGTGGTGATCGGGCTGGCTGCCGCCTTCGGACTGGCCCGCTTGCTGGCCAGTCTGCTCTTCGGCGTCAAAGCCACCGATCCACTGACCTACGCGGCGGTGGCGCTGATCTTGACGTCCGTCGCCCTGTTCGCGACCTACGTGCCGGCGCGCCGGGCCACCAAGATCGATCCCTTAATCGCGTTGAGATACGAGTAACCGTGCCCAGTTCTATGATTAAAGATAGATGAGCTACACGGTTATCCTCGAGCAAAGATCCGGACGGAGGCTTTGTTGCAATCGTCCCGGCCTTGCCTGGTTGCGTCTCCCAGGGAAAGACTCGCGCCGAAGTGATGGCGAATATTCGCGAAGCCGCTGAACTGTACATCGAGGATTGCCTCGCCGCTGGTGACCCAATACCCTAGGTTTGGGAAGGCTGATTCCGAGCCGTGGGCGAAGTAAGCGGTTGCTAGCCGCTCGCTACCCGACTAAGATAGATCCCTTAATCGCTTTAAGATACACGCGCTCCTGGAACAAAACCCCGCTACCTGACGTATACTCGGAGGAGCCGGACAAACACCTATGAGTTTCCTTTCTAAGCAATTCATTGATGTCATCCAATACACCGAACCCGAGGATGGCATATTGGCCTACCGTTATCCCATGGAGGACATGGAGATCCAGAACGGCGGCAAGCTCACGGTTCGCGACTCGCAGATGGCCGTCTTCGTCAACGAAGGCCGCATCGCCGACGTCTTCGGCCCCGGCCTCTACACGCTCAGCACCCAGACGCTGCCGATCCTGACCTACATCATGAATTGGGATAAAGCCTTCAAGTCCCCGTTCAAATCGGACGTCTATTATTTCTCCACGCGCCTGCAGACCAACCAGCGCTGGGGCACCGCGACGCCCATCACGATTCGCGACAAGGAATTCGGCGCCATCCGCATGCGCGGCTACGGCATCTACACGTATAAAATCGCGGACGCCAAAGTTTTCTATCAAAAAATCAGCGGCACCCGCGACATGTACCGCGTCGCCGATCTCGAGGGGCAACTGCGCAACACCATCGTCGCGCGCATGACGGACACCTTCGCGCAAAGCTCGGTCCCCTTCCTCGATATGGCTGCGAACCAGGAAGAGCTTGGCAAGAAGATCGCCGAAAATCTGAAGCCCTCGTTCGCCGATCTTGGGATTTCGCTCGAAGCCTTCGTCATGGAGAATATTTCACTGCCCGACGAGCTTCAAAAGATGCTGGATCAGCGCATCAGCATGAATATGCTTGGCGATATGAACAAGTACACGCAGTTCCAAGTAGCGCAATCTCTGCCCATCGCCGCCGGCAATGAAGGCGGCGGAGCAGCCGGAATCGGCGTAGGATTAGGCGCCGGCATGGCCATGGCACAAAGCATGATGAACGCCATGAAACCGGGTGAACAACCGCCTCCGGCAGGTGGCGGCGGACCGACGGCAACACCCGGGTCGGGACCCACTGCGCCCGCTGCACCGGCTGCACCAGCCACCGGAACCAAATTCTGCATGAATTGCGGAAAGTCGATTCCCAAGGCTGCGAAATTCTGTCCGGAGTGTGGCGGCGCGCAGTCGTAATCCATAACATGTGCGGTCTCGAGTGGATCGTTGAGGCTCACGGCTGCAATCCCGCCGCACTGGCGGATCTTTGCCCGATGGAAATACTGTTCGATAAGCTGATCCGCAAGCTCGATCTGCATCCGCTCGGCAAATCCAACTGGCATCAGTTCCCCCTCACGGGCGGCATCACCGGCTTCAGTCTGCTCGCCGAATCGCACCTCGCGTGCCACACCTTTCCCGAGTACGGTTCGCTTTGTTTGAACCTGTTCTGCTGCCAGCCGCGCGAGGGCGCCGATTTTGAAGAGCTGCTGAAGGAGGGATTCGGCGCCGCCCGAGTTTCGGTGCGCCGGGTCGAGCGGCCCTATCAGCCATGAGCGCTCCGGCTGCGAACTGCCCCAATTGCGGTGCGCCAGTCACGTTTCGATGGTCGAGCGCCGTGCAGACAACGTGCGAGTTCTGCCACTCCATCCTGGTGCGAACCGACGTCGATCTCAAGAAAGTGGGCGAGGTGGCCGACCTGCCCGCCGACGCTTCGCCCATCCAAATCGGCACTGAAGGCGCCTATCAGAACAAGAGCTTCGTCGTCATCGGCCGTATCTTATATGAATACGAGCAGGGCGGTTGGAACGAGTGGCATGTCGTCTACAACGATGGTTCCAACGGCTGGCTCTCGGACGCGCAGCTAGAATATGATCTCTCCTGGCAAAGGGCCCTTCCGGCTGAGTTGCCGCCCGTCAATCAGATCGCGCGGGGCGGGAAATTTCAGTGGGACAACCACGTGTATGAGGTAACGTCCCTTACCAGAGCCCACTACAAGGGCGTGCAAGGCGAGCTTCCGTTTCAATATTGGGATAAGACCGATCTGCTCTTCGCCGACCTCCGCACTTCCGGCGGCGAGTTCGGCACCATCGACTACAGCGAAAATCCGCCGCTGCTCTTTCTGGGCCGCGCCATCGAGTTCGACGATCTGCATCTCAAAAACTTGCGCGATTTTGAGGGCTGGTCGTGACCGTCAAAACCAAGTCGCTCTCCTGTCCCAATTGCGGCGGCCCCGTAGCGCTGCGCGGTTTCGCCCACACGCTGAACGTCGTCTGCCCGCAATGCATGAGCGTGCTCGACGCCACGACGCCGGAGGTTCAACTCCTGCAGCAGTTCCAGGCCAAGCAGCGGATTCAACCCAAGATTCCACTCGGTTCGCGCGGCAAAATCCGCGACACCCTGTACGAAGTGATCGGATTCCAGGTGCGCGAGGTTCAGTCCGGCGACGATTTCTTCAGCTGGGACGAATACCTGCTCTTCAATCCTTTTAAAGGCTTTCGCTATCTCACCGAGTATCAGGGTCACTGGAACTTTGTCCGCGTGCTAAGCGCGCTGCCGGAAGGGGCACGATCCGGCATGAAAATAGCCATGCGCTATCAGGGCCTCTCTTATCTGGCCTTCGACAGCATGAACGCAAGAACCGGGTTTGTGTTGGGCGAGTTTCCCTGGCAGGTGCGCGTGGGAGACGCGGCCGCTTGCGCTGACTTTATTTCGCCGCCGTACATGCTGTCTTCTGAATCCACCGACGGTGAGATCACCTGGTCGCTGGCCGAATACATGGATGGAAGAGTGCTCTGGCAGGCTTTCAAACTGCCGGGCGCCCCGCCGACGCCATCGGGTGTCTTCGCGAATCAGCCGTCGCCATACAAGGGTTCAGTCGGATCGGTGTGGCGGACCTGGCTATGGCTGAATGTCGCGCTGCTGGCGCTTTTGCTCTATTTCAGCGCCGCGTCGGCGGGTCACGAAGTGTTTAGCCAAAAGTACGGCTTCTCGGCCGCAAGAGCTAACGAGGCCGCGTTCGTCACTTCGGATTTCAACCTAAGCGGCCGCGACTCCAACGTCGAAGTCAACATCAAAACCGATCTGGTCAATAATTGGGCCTACTTCAATTTCGCGCTCATCAACGAGCAAACCGGCCAGGCATTCGACTTCGCGCGCGAGGTGAGCTATTATCGCGATTCGGATGGCGATGAGGGCAGCCCCAACAACAGCGTCATTGTTCCAGGCGTGCCGGCGGGAAAGTATTATCTGCGCGTCGAACCCGAGATGGACCGCGGGGCTGCTCCGGTGAACTATCAACTTTCTATAAACCGGGACGTTCCAAACAACATGTTCTTTTTGATCGCGGCCGCCTTGCTGCTGATCCCGCCCATAGTAAAAACTGTGCGCCGCTCCAGTTTCGAGGCTCAACGCTGGCGCGAAAGCGACTACGCGCCCATGGTCTCGAAGCTTGGAACCGGCCTTGCGGCTCTCGCGGATGACTAACAATGACAACTAATCCCTTGTTCCTGCTTTACGGTGTTTTCCTGCTCGGCCTCACCGGTGTCGCCGAGTATCGCGGTTGGAGCTTCTCCAGTGTCACTCAGCAGAAGGTCCTGCCCAAATCGATCCGCGACAATCCCGGCGCGTATCGTTCCACTTATGGCGGTTACTCTCGATACATCGGAGGCAAATAATTCATGGAAGACTTCCATCCCGGCTATCTGCTCAATGCCATCGTTTATGCTTTTCTCGGCATCCTGATTTTCGTGATCGCATTCGTCGTCATCGATAAGATGACGCCCTATCATTTATGGAAGGAGATCGTGGAGGACAAAAACGTCGCGTTGGCGGTGTTGATCGGCGCGATGTCGATCGGCATGTGCATCATCATCGCCGCCGCGGTCCACTAAGTGTCTATTGCGCTTTTTCTCTCCGTCTTCCTGATCGCTGCCTGCGGCTTGATCTATGAACTGATCGCCGGCACCCTCGCCAGCTATCTCCTCGGCGACACCGTATTCCAGTTTTCCACTATCATCGGCTGCTATTTGTTCGCGATGGGCATCGGCAGCTACCTTTCCCGATTCCTGCGGCGCGGCTTGGTGGCCCGATTCGTCTCCATCGAGCTGATGGTCGGCTTGGTGGGCGGATTCTCGTCGTCCATGCTGTTTCTGGTGTTTGCCTACACCGAGGCCTTCCGCCTGATTCTCTATGTGGTCGTGGTTGTGGTGGGGACGCTGGTCGGCCTCGAAATCCCGCTGCTGATGCGAATCCTCCAAGAGCGGTTTCAGTTTCGCGAGCTCGTTTCGCATGTGCTCACCTTCGACTATCTCGGAGCTTTAGGCGCATCCCTCCTGTTTCCGATTCTGCTGGTTCCCAAGCTGGGCCTGGTCCGCTCGGCGCTGGTATTCGGAATACTCAATGCTGGCGTGGCCCTTTGGTCGACATATATATTTCGCGAACAGCTCGGAGGCGCGGGCGTGGGATTGCGCGGCAGTTGCGTCGTAGTTCTAGCCCTGCTCGGCGGTGGAACGATTTTCGCGGATCGAATTTCCTCGGCTGCCGATAACAGCCTCTATGCCGACGAAGTCATCTTTAGCCGCAATACGCGTTACCAGCGCATCGTCCTGACCCGTTGGAAAGACGACTTGCGCCTGTTCCTGAACTCTCATCTTCAGTTCAGCTCGCGCGATGAATATCGCTACCACGAAGCACTGGTCCATCCGGGCCTCGCCACGCTCCACGGCGCGCGCCGCGTGTTGGTGATGGGTGGAGGCGACGGCTTGGCGGTTCGCGAAATCCTGAAATACCCGTCCGTCCAAAGCGTGACTCTGGTCGATCTCGATCCCGAGATGACGCAGCTTTTTTCACGTCACCCGGTGCTATCGGAATTAAATCACCATTCCCTTACCGCACCGCGCGTCCACGTCATCAACGACGACGCCTTTCGCTGGCTCGACGCCAATTCCGATCGCTTCGATTTCATCGTGGCCGACTTCCCCGACCCCACCAGCTACGCCCTCGGCAAGCTCTTTACCACCACATTTTATCGCCTGGCCGCGAAACATCTCTCGGCCGGCGGATTGATAGTGGTCCAAAGCACGTCGCCGTTGTTCGCGCGCCAATCGTACTGGTGCATCGTCGAGACCGTGAAGCTCGCCGGCCTGCATACGTATCCTTATCACGTCTACGTGCCGTCTTTCGGCGAGTGGGGCTACGTCATCGGGAGCCTGGTTCCGTTTGAGCCGCCCACCCAGTTGCCGGCGGGGCTCCGCTTCCTCAGCAACGTACGCGAGCTGTTCGATTTCCCGGTGGACATGCAGCCGGTCGACGCGCTGCCGAACCAATTGAACAACCAGATCCTGGTCCGCTACTACGAGCGCGAATGGAAAGACATCGCGCATTAAACCGGCGCCGCTTCCTCGCCGCCGCGCCGGCGCTGCTCGGTCTCGGCCCTAAAACCGACCGCCCCATCACTGGAACTTTCGTCAACGATTCTTTTCCCGCAGGCCACCGCCTGCGCGATCGCGCGACCTTCCGGGTACCAACCCAACAGGTCCGCGTTCCCATCGTCATCATCGGCGGAGGCATGGCTGGACTCAGCGCCGCCTGGCATCTCGACAAGCGCGGCTTCCACGATTTCATGCTGCTCGAAATGGAATCGCAACCCGGCGGTAATTCGCGCTGGGGCCAGAACGAAGTTTCGCGATTCCCCTGGGCCGCCCATTATGTTCCAGTCCCTGCCAAAGGCGAATCGCTGGCGCGCGAGCTCTTTGAGGAGTTCGATATCCTGCGCGATGGCAAATGGGACGACCGAGCGCTGTGCTTCGATCCCCAGGAGCGGCTGTTCATTTACGGCCGCTGGCAGGAGGGCATCGAACCCGAGAATGCCACCCCGCAAGACACCGAACAATATCGCCGATTCTCGGAAAAGATCAGCGGGTTCCGCGCCACCGGCCAGTTCACCATTCCGATGGAACACGGCGCCAAACCATCTCCGCTCGACCGCCTCTCCATGGCCGACTGGCTCACCCATGAACGATTCGATTCACCCACCCTGCGCTGGTACATCAACTACGCCTGCCGGGACGACTACGGAGCCCTGGCGAAAGATACATCCGCGTGGGCCGGTATCCACTATTTCGCCTCCCGCGAGCCGGAGGAGAAAGGCCCACTCACCTGGCCGGAGGGCAACGGCTGGATCGCACAACGTCTCAGCAAGAAACTGGACCGATACATCCGCGCCAACTCAGTGGTCTATCGCGTAGCGCGCGACGGCAATCGACTGCGCGTTCTCACGGAACAAACCGAATACGTTGCCGACGCTGTCATCTTTGCTGCGCCGACATTCCTTGCCCAGTATCTGATCGAAGGCGCGCCGCCCGCGGACGGCTTCCAGTATTCGCCCTGGCTCACAGCTAACCTGACGCTCGACCGCATCCCCATCCAAAAAGGCGCCGAGCCGGCCTGGGACAACGTCATCTACGACTCGCCCACGCTCGGCTACGTCAACGCCACGCACATGAGCCTGGCCAGTCACATCGACCGCACGGTCTGGACTTTCTATTGGTCGCTCGCCGAGCACACTCCCCTTGCAGCGCGTCAGTTGCTGCTGGCCAAAGACTGGAACTACTGGAAGGAGGCGATCCTGAACGACCTCGCGCGTGCCCACCCCGACATACGGCAATGTGTCACCCACATCGACATCATGCGCATGGGCCACGCCATGATCCGCCCGTCGCCCGGCTTCATGTTCTCCGCCGATCGCCAACGCTGGCTGAAGCCGCTCGGCAATATCTTCTTCGCAAACTCCGACCTCAGCGGTTTCTCGATCTTCGAAGAAGCCCAGTATCGGGGAGTCGAAGCTGCCCGCCTCGCACTTCACCGGTTGTGATGGAATAAAAGTAGTGCCAGTCCCGATCAAGGTCTACTCGGACTTCGTTTGACCATTCTGTTTCTTGGCGGAGTTTCCGCTGAAGGAAGCGACCGCCGGTAAGGACGTCAAGATCGAATGGATGCCCTTCGAACTGCGCCCTTTTCCAACCCCCACATTGCGCCCGGACGGCGCGTATCTGCAGAACGCATGGCGGCAGTCCGTCTACCCGATCGCCCGCCGGATGGGCGTCGACATCCAACTGCCGACGGTCTCGCCCCAACCGCACACGCGCCTGGCGTTCGAAGGTCTCGAATTCGCCAAAGATCGCGACCGAGGTGACGAATACAACGACCGTGTGATGCGGGCCTTTTTCCAGGAAAGCCAGGATATCGGTGATCCCGCTGTGCTAACGCGATTGGCGGCCGAGGTTGACCTGCCGGCCGATGAATTCCGGCGAGCGCTGGACACCCATGAGTACGCCGGTCACCTCGAGAAATTGCTGCGCCATGCGCAGGATGAGATGGGCATCACAGGCGTGCCTCTATTCGTCATCGGCAATCAAACACTCATGGGCTTGCAGAGCCCGGATGCGCTCGCTGATGCCATTGAGCAGGCCGGTATATACTTTCATCACCGGCCGTAGAAGGAGCCGGGCCCATGAATAAACGAACTTGCGTGCTCACAGCCCTGGCAGCCCTGCTTTTCACCTTGTCGTCAAACTCTCAGACGCCTCCGCGTCCCAACCCGAACCCTGGCGTCAATCCAGTCCGGCTCATGGATCGTTCAGACGTTCGGGTCCTGCGCGTCGAACTCCAGCCTGGCGCCGTTCGCAGCGTTCACGTTCATAACGACGTCCGCTATCACTTGTTTATTCCGGTCAGCGGCCAAATCGAGCTGAGCATGGGCTCAGCCGAGCCCATCACCGCGGCTCCCGGACAAGCGTATTACATGGAGAAAGGCACTCCGCACGGCTTCCGGAATATCGGATCCTCGGCGGCCATGGTGATAGAGGTCTTCGTGAAAGATGGCGCTTAAGCTATCAGCCGCGCTCCTGCTCCTCGGATTCCTAGCCGGTTGTAACGCGCCCCAGCACGCCGCTGGTACGGTGAATCCAATCACCGTCGATGCCTCCGAAGACCAAATCCGTCAGGCCGTCGGGGCCGCTCGGATGGGCAAAATCCTTACTCCCAAAGTTTGGCCCAACGGCGCTCGCGTGGCCGTCTGCCTCTCGTTCGACGTCGACAATGAATTGTTGCAGCGCGCGAACCCGCTGCCGGTGCCGTTGTCGGTGGGAGAGTACGGCGCCACCACTTCCATCCCACGCATTCTGGCTCTCCTCGATCGCCATCAAGTCCCCGCGACATTCTTCATTCCGGCCATGGGCGCGATGCTGCACCCGGAGATCGTGCCGTCCATTCTGTCGCGTCACCGTCACGAAATCGGCGTCCACGGTTGGATCCACGAGTTCTGGCCGGGCATTGGCGACGCCGCCAAAGAGGAGCGCCTGCTCACGCAATCCATTGACTATCTCAGCAAGGCCGCGGGTAACCGTCCGGTCGGAGTGCGGGCGCCGGGCTCCGGATTCAGTCCCAATACGTTCGATCTGATTCGCAAAGCGGGATTTTTGTACGACAGCAGCCTGCTGGCAGCCGACGAGCCGTACGAGATCGTTTCGCGCGGAAAACCGAGCGGCGTGATCGAGCTCCCCATCAGCGAGGTCGATAACGACTATGTTTATTACGGCGAGACTGCCAACGGTTCGCTCCCGTCCCCGGACGCGGTCTTCCAGATCTACAAAGCGGAATTCGATCTTGCCTTCGAGGAGCGGACGCTCTTTATTCTCACGCAGCATCCGCACGTCGGTGGACGCCGGTCACGCATCGTGCAACTCGATCGGCTGATCACCTATATAAAATCGAAACCCGGCGTCTGGTTCGCGACCATGCAGGAGGTGGCGAATTATGTGAAGCCGAACCGCTAACCGGCAATCCTCTTAACTACTGTAGTGGCAGATTCCCACTCCCGTTCGATCCATCCCCGCCGTCTTCTTCCGCCGGGATCACCGACGCCGCCGCAACCAAGTCGCCTTCATCCATCCGAACCAGCCGGACCCCTTGCGTGGACCGTCCCGCCTGCCGGATCTCGCCCGATTCGATGCGAATGATCTTGCCGTCCTTGGTGATGATCATCAAGTCGGTATCTTCCTTCACCGACAGAATCGCGACCACCTTGCCGATCCTGGGCGTCACCTTCATGTTGATCACGCCCTTCCCGCCTCGCGCTGTCAGCCGGTAATCTTCGAGCGGCGTCCGCTTGCCGAAGCCGTTCTCGGAGATTGACAGAATAAGCCCTTCCTTCTCCACCACCTCGGCGCCGATGATCAAGTCGCCCTCGGCCAGATCCATCGCGCGTACTCCCCGAGCCGGCCGTCCCATCGCTCGTACATCTTTTTCATGGAAGCGGATGGCTTTACCGTCGTGGGTGCCCAGGAAGATGTAGTTTTCACCGTTGGTCAGCCGCGCCGCCAGCAGCTCGTCTCCTTCGTCCAATGAAAGAGCAATAATGCCGCGCGACATCGGATTGTCAAACTCGGTCAACTCGCATTTCTTGATCACGCCCTGCTGGGTCACCATCACGATAAACTGGCCAGCGACGAAATCCTTCACCGGCAGGAACGCCTTCACCGCTTCGTCGGCTTGCAGATTGATCAGACCCGAAACGTGCTTGCCCTTGCCGGTGGTCCCCGCATCGGGAATTTCGTAGATCTTCAGCCAGTAGACACGCCCCTTGGTAGTAAACACCAGCAGATACGCGTGCGTCGATGCGACCACCAGATTCTCGACCACATCTTCAGTGCGCGTGCCCATTCCGATGCGGCCCTTGCCGCCGCGTGATTGTCGACGGTAAGTATCGACGGCCGTCCGTTTGAGATAGCCGCCACGAGTCACGGTCACCGCGACGTCTTCCACCTGGATCAGGTCTTCCAGCAGAATCTCACCGGTGTCTTCTATGATCTGCGTGCGCCGCTCGTCGCCGAACTCCTTCTGTACGTCCTTCAATTCCTGGACGATCAAGCCGCGCAGCTTCTTATCGGAAGCGAGAATCTCCAGATACTCGGCGATCTCTTTCTGGATGGAGCCCAGCTCGTCGATAATCTTCTGGATCTCCATGCCGGTCAGGCGTTGGAGTTGCAGCTCGATGATCGCTTGCGCCTGTTTCTCGGTGAACTCGAAGCTGCCGATCAGGCCGTCGCGCGCCTCTTTCGGCGTCTTCGAACCGCGGATCAGCTTGATCACTGCGTCGAGATTATCCAGCGCTTTCTTGAAACCAAGCAGGATGTGTTCGCGCTCGCGAGCCTTGCGCAGCAAAAAGTCGGTACGGCGCCGGACCACGTCGATACGGTGATCGATGAAGCGCCGCAGCACGTCCAGCAGTCCCAGCTCGCGCGGCTGTCCGCCTACAATCGACAGCATGATCACGCCGTAGTTCACCTGGAGCTGCGTCTGCTTGTAAAGATTGTTCAGAATGACTTCGGCCTGCTCGCCGCGCTTCAGCTCAAAGACGATGCGCATCCCGTCCCGATCGCTTTCGTCGCGAATTTCGGAGATGCCTTCGATCTTTTTCTCGTTCACCAATCCAGCGGCCGCTTCGATCAGCCGCGCTTTGTTCACCTGATAAGGAATCTCGGTGACCACGATCGCTTCGCGGTCCTTGCCCATCGGCTCAGTGGCGGCTTTGGCGCGGAGCTTGAGACTGCCGCGCCCCCGGGCGAAGTAATCGACGATCCCCTGCCGGCCCAGAATGAATCCGCCCGTCGGGAAATCGGGCCCCTGCACCATGGCCGCAATTTCCGCCAGCGACGTGTCGGGCTTTTGCACCAATGCAATGGTCGCGTTGATGATTTCGGTGACGTTGTGCGGCGGGATGTTGGTCGCCATGCCCACCGCAATGCCCGACGATCCGTTGATCAGCAGATTCGGAACACGCGTCGGCAGTACTTCCGGCTCCACGCGCCGCTCGTCGAAGTTCGGACGAAAATCGACCGTCTCTTTGTCGAGATCCTCCAGCAGCGCGGTGTCGATGCGCGAGAGACGCGCTTCCGTATACCGGTAGGCCGCCGGTGGATCGCCATCCACGGATCCGAAATTGCCTTGGCCGTCTACCAACGGGTATCGCAGCGAAAAATCCTGCGCCATGCGGACCAAGGCGTCGTAGACCGATTGGTCGCCATGCGGATGGTAGTTGCCCAGCACTTCGCCGACGATGCCGGCGCACTTGCGATAGGCGCGGTTGAACGCCAGGCCCATCTCCGACATCGCGTACAGAATCCGGCGATGCACCGGCTTCAAACCGTCGCGGACATCGGGTAGCGCGCGCCCGATAATCACGCTCATCGAGTAGTCGAGATACGACCGGCGCATCTCGTCTTCGATGTTGATCGAGATTATATTCTTGTTACCGCCATCGCCTCCCAACGGTATTTGCGAGCCAGGGCCGGGCGGCGTCGGCGGGATAGTCGGGTCGTCAGGACTTGCCAAGAGTTAACTCCTTGAAAATACTGGGCTGAATGGCCCGAGACAGTATCCGATTTGCAACCCTTATTCTAGCATTTTGCCGGGCGCAAAACCGAGGAAAAATCCGAGGTCTCGGAGACCCACTCCGAACGAAACTAGATCCTGGCGCGGACCTCTAATAGATGAGTGGTCGACGGGAACGTCCACCCGGCCTAGAGGAGGTTTTTGCTGTTTGCCTCTTCTGAAATCGCGGACCGAAGGAGGACGGCGACAGGAAAGCGAAGGTCGCTCCTTAAAGGTAGTCTGGGCGGAAAGTGTTCGGTGCGGTTGCAGGGTTTTTGCCGTCTCCCCTGCTTCGTGGTGGATCCGGGAACGGTAAAATCGTTCGGCGAGAACAGCCCGGAGAACCAACGCATTGGATAACCGAACAGCTTTCCGCCGGGGCTTGGATGACAATTCATGAGCCGGCTGCACTTCATCACAGCGATTCCTCAAAATGTCGAGCGCGGCAGTGGCTGCTACGTCGGAACCTGGACGCTCGCCAGTGCCCTGCGTGCCCTGGGTGTGGACATCGACATCCTCGCTCCGCGCGTTTCCATGCCGGCGTATCTGGTTGAGCGTGTCCTATTTAATGAGACCATGCGTTGGCGCCGGTTCGACGGCGATGCGACTATCGGCATCGATGCGGATGGTTATTCGATCGTTGGAAATGGCCGGCGATGGAATCGGCTGCCCCACGTCGCCTGTATAAAGGGCGTCCTCGGCGATGCGGTCCGTTTTGAGCGCGGTGTAACCCGCGCCAGCATGGCGGTCCAAGCGCGCCTCGAAGCCATCCACGCCCGCCGCGCCGACCTGGTGATCACTGTCAGCCGCTATTGTGGCCAGCGGATCGAAGAATTGTACGGCGTCCGGAACGCAGTGGTCGTGCCCGAGTTGATCGATCTGGATGCCTGGCGCGATCGTTTCCAGTTGAATCCCGCTGCGCCCGATCCCAGAAAATTCACCGTGTTATCGGTCTGCCGATTCTACCCACGCAAACGCTTGGATGTCTTATTGCGCGCTGTCGCGTTACTCCGCGGCCGGATACCGGAGTTGGAAGTAAGGATTGTCGGCAATGGGCCCGAGCGTGGACGATTGCATCGTATGACACGCGAGCTGGGCATCGAACGCTTCATCACCTGGATCGGCGACGTGAGCAGCGCCCAGCTCGCGCGAGAGTACAATCGAGCCGACGTCTTCTGTCTGCCCAGCGTCCAGGAGGGATTTGGCATCGTATTTCTGGAGGCGATGGCCGCCGGGAAAGCGATTATAGCCGCGAACGCCGCAGCCGTGCCGGAAGTGGTTCGCCATGGCGTTTTGTTCGAGCCGGACCATCCCGAATGTCTGGCGAATGCATTGATCCTGCTCGATTCCGATCCGGATCTTCGGCGATTACTGGGCGCGGCCGGGTTGCGGGACGTTGAAGAGTTTGACATGCACCGCGTGGCGAGACAATTTTTGTCCGAAGTCTCAAAGGTAGTGCCGGGGGTGGCCGTACCTGGGTTGATCTCAGTAGAGAAACGGGAAGCAGCATGTGCGACTTGAGCAGAAATCGAAACCCGGAGCAAGGGCGCAGCTACGTGCTACGCTGGCCGGGAGGCGCGCAGCATGGCGGCTAATCAGGACACCAAACAATTGCCGGGCCCGGATCTCAAAGCCGGCGTCGATTTCGACAGCCTTACCGAAAATTCGCCGCTGTTGGGCCAGGTCGATGGCGAGGCAGTCATTTTGGTTCGCCAGGGGCAGCAAGTATTCGCAATCGGCGCCACCTGCACACATTACAGTGGCCCTCTCGCCGAAGGATTGGTGGTCGGCCAGTCCATCCACTGCCCCTGGCATCACGCCCGTTTCAACTTGCGAACCGGCGAGGCCGAAGGCGCACCGGCATTGTCGCCGGTTTCCTGTTTCACCGTGCAACACGAAGGCCGCAAGGTCAAGGCCGGCAAAAAGTGTGAGACCAATGCGCGCGTGCCGCTCGGTCGCGCGCCGGCATCTATCGTGATCGTTGGAGCCGGGGCAGCGGGCGCAGCCTGCGCTGATATGCTGCGCGCGAAAGGCTATGAAGGACCGGTCACGTTGGTGGGTGACGAAGAACCTGGTCCTGTGGACCGCCCCAATCTGTCTAAGGATTATCTGGCAGGCAATGCGCCCGAGGAATGGATTCCGTTGCGCACGCGTGAATACTACGAGTCTATTCACGTCGAATTACTAACCGACGATCCTGCCGACCATATTGACACCGCCAACCGGACAGCCACGCTGCGAAGCGGCCGCGCGCTGAACTACGGCGCGCTTTTGCTGGCCACCGGCGCAGAGCCTCGTTCGCTGCCCATCGAAGGCGCTGATCTATCACACGTCTTCAAGCTGAGGACGTTGGCCGATAGCAAAGCCATCATCGCGCGCGCCTCGCAGGTGAAACAGGCGGTGGTGATCGGCGCCAGCTTTATCGGTCTGGAAGTGGCAGCATCGCTACGCCATCGTGGCCTGGAAGTGACCGTAGTGGGCCAGGAGAAGATTCCCCTGGAACGCGTCTTAGGAAACGAACTCGGCGAATTCATCCTCCGTCTCCACGAGCAAAACGGCGTTCGCTTCTGTTTGGGCGATTCGCCACGGGCAATTCGAGAGAATCGCGTTGAGCTCAGCGGCGGGAAATCCATCGACGCCGGCTTAGTGGTCTTGGGCCTCGGCGTCACCCCGCGTACTGCATTGGCTGAGAAGGCCGGCCTGACAGTGGACAACGGAATCGTTGTCGACCAGAATTTGCGAACCGGCGCCCCCGATGTCTATGCCGCCGGCGATGTGGCCAGCTACCCCGACCCAATTTCGGGCGATCGCGTCCGGATCGAACACTGGGTGGTGGCCGAGCGCCAGGGCCAAGCGGTCGCGCGAGCCATGTTAGGCATCGGTGGTCCTTTTCGCGATGTCCCGTTCTTCTGGAGCCAGCACTACGATGTCGCGATCAATTACGTCGGGCATGCCCCATCGTGGGATGCCGTGGAGCTTGACGGCGATCTGAAAGGCCGCAACGCCTCAGCCACTTACCGCCGCAAAGGCCGGGCACTGGCAGTCGCCACCATTGGCCGCGATCGCGAAAGCCTCCTCGCGGAACAGCAATTAGCTACTGAGCGGCGACCGTAAGAGAGTGTGCCACAGCGTACTTGAGCAACCTCTGCGCCATTGTGTTTTCCGGCTCCATCGCCAGCGCCTTGCGCGCGACATCTTCCCCCTCCCGGTATTGTTTCAACGTAAGCAGCGCCAGCGACAAATTAGAATAAATGAGCGCATCCGGTGGACCGATTTCGAGCGCTACTCGGAATTGCCCCACCGCTTCCTCCAACCGGCCCGCGAGCGTACTCAGCACCCAGGTTGGCGTGAGCAATGCGGAACGAAGGCGCGATCCGGATCGCCTGCTCCAGCTTCTCGATCGCTTTCGCCGTGTCGTGAACTCCTGAATGCCGCTGCGCCTCTTCGGCCGCGCGGATGGCCTGCTTTGGAATCGGATGCCGGAGTTCGTGAACGGAGACGCTTCCCGAAGGGGGCTGGTTTGTCCTTTGATCCGGCAAATGGAGTACCAGAGAACTGCCTGGGCCCATGGGCCGCAGGTCTTCCACTAAAGGATCGTCGCCCGGAGCGGTCACCACTCGAATGGTGTACGACGCGTCCGTATTCCCATGGTTGAGGCGGAAGCTGCCGTCGCTCGATACCGATGTCCGCTCTACCACCGTATGGCTTCGCTGGTCATATAACTCGACATACAGCGTGTTGAGAGGCGTAGAGCCGTTGGATTGGATCTCGCCGCTGAAGCTCAGCTCACTGACCGCGGGCTGCATCTGCGCGAACAGTACCGCTGAAAGAAAAAACGATGGAATGAATTTGTTCCAAGACACACTTCCTCCGGGATAATGGTTTTTGGTGAAACTAAGCCGGTCCTGAACAATGACCGGATCTGGCTGAACTACGGGGAGATAACCTGGCCGACAAGGCTTGTCAGGATTATCTTAAGGGAAGCCCCCGAAAGCCGCCAATCGAAAGTTTCTATGCCCTCGATGGAAGCAGGAAGCGCGACCCGTACTATGTGCGTGACTTTTTGACCCTTCGCCAGTTTATATAGTCAGAGGAACGGTGGCCGTCCGAAGACCGGCAGCAAAAGTAGTCGCGGAAGAGCCAGACGAGCGTCTGCTGGTTGAAGCTGCGCAGCGGGACCCCCTCAAGTTTGGAGACCTGTATGAGCTTCATTTCGAACGTATATATGCGTTCGTCTCCCGTCGCGTAAACGATCGGCAAACGGCGGAAGATTTGACGTCGGATGTTTTTCACAAAGCGCTTGCCAATTTGCTGAGCTACGAAGATCGAGGCGCGCCCTTCGCCGCGTGGTTGTTCCGGATTGCCGCGAATGCCGTAGCGGATCAGTCCAAGCGCGCCGCCCGAGAAGCCGCAGCCGGACCTGGAGTGGCGCCGGAGCCGAGCGTTCAACCGGATCTGGAGGCAATCGAACATCGGGCTCGCCTGTTTCGGTTGGTCGAAGACCTTCCCGAAGACCAGCGCCGAGTGATCCTGCAGCGTTTCGTGGAGCAAAAGAGTATTCGTGAAATTGCGCAAAATCTCGCCCGGAGTGAAGGCGCCGTGAAGCAGCTTCAATACCGCGCCCTCGAGAGCTTGCGGGCGCAAATGGAGGGTCGCCATGCCTAAGCGCTCTCTGATACACCAAGTGGATAAAGTGATCGAAGATCTGCTGGGTGGGCGTCCGGCTGCTACCGCCGACCCAGGTCTTACGCCGCTAATGGCAATTGCACGCGAGCTGGTCGATCTTCCGCGCGAGAATTTCAAAGCACGTCTGAAGTCAGAATTGGAAAGGAAATTATCTATGTCCAGTCAAACTCAAGCTGCACCAGTCGCTGTCCGTCAAACCGCGATTCCGCGCCTGCGTATCAAGAATGCCGCGGCCGCCATCGAGTTCTACAAGCAGGCCTTTGGAGCCCGGGAAATCGCCCGTTTCGACGTCCACGGCCACATCGCCCACGCCGAACTCGCAATCGGGAATTCTACGATCGTGTTGGGCGAGGCCGCGCCGGAATATGGTTATCCAGGCCCCGAAGTCTACGGCGGGTCCCCGATCAGCATTACCCTCAACGTCGATGACGTGGATGGCTTCGTGGCCCACGCCGTCGCCGCCGGAGCCAAACTCACGTTACCGGTCTCTGACAAATTTTATGGCGATCGCTCCGGATCAGTGACCGATCCCTTCGGTTATACCTGGAGCGTCTCGACTCTCAAAGAACAGTTGTCTATTGACGAAATGCATCGCCGCTTTGAGGCCATGGAGAAGGAGCAGGCCGCCGACCGAACCGCGACCAGCCCCATCCCCCGGGGCTTTCATACGCTAACGCCTTATCTGATTGCTCAAGATGGGGCAGGACTGATCGATTTCGTCAAGCAAACTTTTGGGGCGGAAGAAAAGTTTCGCGCGATTGGGTCGGCGGGTGGCATCCACGCCGAAGTTCGCTTAGGCGATTCCATGCTGATGATGGGTGGCGGCGGACCGGGGCTGTCGTTTCGCGGCGAATCTCAACCGATGGCGTTTCACGTCTACGTGGAAGATACGGATGCCGTATATCAGCGCGCTCTCGCCGCCGGCGCAGTTGCCATTCAGCCGCCCGCCGATCAGGTCTATGGCGAACGCAGCGGAAGTGTGAAAGATCTCGCGGGTAATAACTGGTACATCGCTACGCTTAAAGGAGACCGATATATCCCCGAAGGCCTCCACACCGTCACGGCGTACCTGCATCCCGTGCGAGCCGAACCCGTGATCAGCTTCTTGAGGCGGGCTTTCGGCGCTGAAGAACTCGAAAAGTACGCTTCGCCGGACGGTGTCATTCATCACGCCAAGATCAAAATTGGCGACTCAATGCTGGAGATGGGAGAAGCCCATGGCCCCTACCAGCCCATGCCCTCCACGTTCTACCTTTACGTTCCCAATGTCGACGCTACGTACTCGCGAGCCTTGAACGCCGGTGCAACTTCCACCAGCGAGCCGGTTGTCCAACCCTATGGAGACCGATCCGCCGGCGTGAAGGATGTCTTCGGGAATCAATGGTATATCGCGACGCAGATCCGTGAAACGCGGTAGTCCCAGGTGCCACCGAGGGGCGGGGTTCAGAACTTTCGAACTAGCCATGACTAAATTAAACCCCGCCTGTTCGCTAGTGGCTTTTAAGGGTCAGCTAAGGGGTTTCACTCATTCCTCGTACCGTGTTTGGCTGATAACTTATTTCCAGGAACAGACGTTCCGTTCACAATGGAGGCGAGGAAAATGAAACAAATCACGAACCTGGTATGGAAGCTGAGAATTTGGAAGGATACTCGAGGCCAGGACCTCATTGAGTATGCATTGATGGCCGGCTTTG
>Ga0210401_10001378_pt1 | contig 28299 bp, 31 predicted proteins | sample IncBWH32MmetaG_FD_150866 | JGI IMG/M metagenome (GOLD analysis project Ga0210401, IMG submission 150866) | Forest soil microbial communities from Barre Woods Harvard Forest LTER site, Petersham, Massachusetts, United States - Inc-BW-H-32-M | ecosystem: Environmental > Terrestrial > Soil >...
GCGGTGGTATCGGTTATAATGCAATTGGCTGAGTCGGTACCGGTTACAGTATAATTTGTTGTTACAGTTGGAGATGCTGTTATGGTGGCTGTGTTTGCACCTGTGCTCCAGGTATACGTGTTTGCACCTGCAGCAGTTAATGTTGCTGTACCTCCTACACACATAATAACTGAGTTTACTTGTATGTTATTAATGGTAACCGTAACGGTTAAAGGTGCGCCATTGCCACAGCTGGTGTTGGTGCTTGTGCCAACTACAGTATATATGGTTGTTGCATTGGGTTTTGCATAAGGGCTTGCGCTGGTAGAATCGCTTAGAGTGCCACCCGGTGACCATGTATATAAATCTGCACCGCTTACGGATAGTAATTGCGAATCGCCTTTACAGATGGTGTATTTGTTTGATGTAAGTGTAAGTGATGGCACACAGGATGCAGGGCAGCCATTTGCATTGCCTGTTACACATAATGGAAATGAATGTGTAACAGAATCCATATAGGGTGTATAATTAGGCAAACAAGTAAATGGATTATTATGTATATCAAGAGTGGCTATTGCACTTGATATAGGAGCGAAACAGGTTATTTGATTATTGTAACAAAGGAAAGTTGTTAGTGTGTTGGGTAAGGGTGGTAAAGATGTTATTTGGTTTTCGTGACATTCGAGAACCTTTAATGAACTGGGCAATGAAGGAACATAGGTAAGATTATTGTATCCGGCAAATAAAAAAACTAATGTGGCGGGTAAATTGGGTAGTGTATCTATTTGATTAAAGTTGCAATCGAGATACGATAGCATGCTTGGTAATGCGGGTAATTTAGTTAATAGGTTTCCTTCACAACTAATACCGGTTATGTTATTTGGGAAGGCAGGCAAACTTGTTAGCTGGTTTTCATAACAACCTAAAGCGGTAAGCGAATCGGGAAAGGCAGATATGGTGGTTACTAAATTATATCCAAAATCTAAACTTGTTAGTGTGTTTGGTAAGGCAGGTAAATTAGTTAGTTGATTGCTTATACAACTTAAGATTAGTAATGAATTTGGTATGGCGGGCAGGCTGGTTATTTGATTGTATCGGCAATCTAATTCAATTAATGATGTTGGCAATGTGGGAAGACTGGTTAATTGATTGTTGCCACAAATTAATGTATCGAGTGTGGCGGGTAGTTTAGGTAGGGTGGTTAAATAATTAGGCCCTGAATTAATTATACTATTACCACAATCTAAAACTTTAAGTGCGTCGAAATATTGTATGCCGGTTAAATTGCCAATAGAATCGCCCGCTACATTAAGGGTTGTGTATGATGTTAGGATGGCATTGGTTGTATCCATTTGGTTGCCAATCATAGCACTTGGTATATTAGTTTGCAACCATGCGGCAAATTTTGCATCGGGAATGGTTACATATTGTGCTTTTATATTAAAACAAAATAGTGTTGTAAGAATAAGGAGTAATTTTTTCATGAGTTTGTTTTACGATTTGTAGTTTATAAAGATAGCGAAATGTATGCTACACATAAAACATTTAACAATGTAAGAAATTTACAGTTTTTGTAATTGCTTGCGTTAGGGATTGTAGTGAAAAGCCCGGAGCCTGCAAATACAGATTTCTCCCTCCAGTCGAAATGACAAGCAGGCGAGGACTTGTAACGAAAAGCCCGACGGCGCGTGTTTACAAAGCGCCGTAACGCACTAATAATGAACAACAAACCGGCGTGATTGTTTTAACTAATAATTACAAATTTTTCGGGCTTACTTACGTAACTTTATATAACAGGTAGTTGCGCCGGTAAAAACCCAAAATAGAAGTCTGAATATATGGTACTGTTTTTAGGGAGATATAAATAATGGCTGAGTCGATACATAAAAACCTTAGTGCGAAGGGGATACTTATAACCCTGGGCATTATTTTTGGAGATATAGGCACATCGCCGCTTTATGTAATGAAAGCAATTGTGGGAACGAGTGCCATAAGCCAAGATTTAGTGTTAGGTGGACTTTCGTGTATTGTGTGGACGCTTACTTTACAAACCACTTTTAAATATGTTATACTAACACTTGAAGCTGATAATAATGGAGAGGGAGGCATATTTGCCCTTTACTCGCTGGTGCGCCGTTACAAAAAATGGCTTTACTTTCCGGCAATGGTTGGAGCAGGAACCTTGCTGGCTGATGGAATTATTACGCCGCCCATTTCGGTTTCATCGGCTATTGAGGGACTTAGAATAATTAACCCAAACATTCCCGTAATTCCTATTGTACTTACCATACTAACCTTGCTTTTTATTTTTCAGCAGTTTGGTACTAAAGTTATTGGTTCGTCTTTTGGGCCTATTATGATTGTTTGGTTTTTGATGCTGCTTGTTATTGGTGTTTATCATATTTTATTTATGCCTTCTATTTTAAAAGCACTTAACCCTGTTTATGCTTTACATTTTTTAACCCAACACCCGCACGGTTTTTGGATTTTAGGCGCTGTGTTTTTAGCTACCACAGGTGCAGAGGCCTTATACTCGGACTTAGGACATTGCGGAAGAAAAAATATACGCGCAACATGGGTTTTTGTTAAAACAGCTTTGCTGGCAAATTATTTTGGGCAGGGTGTGTGGTTGCTTAGTAAAGAAGGTGCTTATTTGGGTGATACAAATCCGTTTTATGCGGTGTTTCCGCAAGGGTTTTTAATACCGGCTATTATTATTGCAACTGCGGCTACCATTATTGCCAGTCAGGCACTTATTAGTGGTTCGTTTACTTTAATAAGCGAAGCGGTAAGTTTAGATTTTTGGCCGAGGGTTAAAATAAAATTTCCGACCGATATAAAAGGGCAATTGTATATACCCAGTGTAAACTGGATACTTTTTGCAGGCTGTGTGGCAACGGTTTTGTATTTTAAAGAATCGAGCCACATGGAAGCGGCTTATGGTTTTTCTATTACGATTGCGATGCTTATGACAACCTTACTGATGAGTTACTTTTTGTTGCAGGTAAAAAAATATGCGCTTTGGTTGGTTATTTTAATACTACTGGTGTTTGTAACGGTTGAAACTTCTTTTTTTATAGCAAACTTGGCCAAGATTAAACAACGGTGGATGTTTTTGATATTTGAGTTTGGCATTATTTTTACTATGTACACTTGGTTTAATGCCCGTAAAATGCTGCACAGGTTTATTAAACTGGTTTCTATTAAAAATTACATACCGGCAATAACAGAGTTGAGTAATGATAAAAGTATTTCTAAATTTTCGACTCACTTAATTTATTTAAGTAAAGCAAAAAACGCTTATGAAATTGAGGAAAGAGTTGTTCACTCCATATTAAGTCGTAACCCCAAACGAGCAGATGTGTATTGGTTTATACACGTAAACCGAACCGATGAACCCTATACATTGGAGTACACGGTTGACGAATTGGCTAATGATAAAGTGATACATGTAAACTTTGATATTGGATTTAGAATACAACCCCGCATAAATATTTTTTTTAAACGAGTTATTGAGGATATGGTAGCTAATAAAGAATTGGATATTACAAGTCGGTACGATTCGTTAAGCAAATATAAATTGCCTGCCGATTTTAAATTTGTGATACTAGACAGGTTTTTATCGATAGAAAATGAACTGTCGTTTAAAAACGGTTTTTTACTTGAGTCGTATTTTAGATTACGGAGTTGGGCGCAGCCGGATACCGAAACATTTGGGCTTGATGCAAATGATGTTGTGGTAGAAAAAATTCCGTTAATAATAAGTCCGGCACACCATATTAAACTAACCAGAAAACAATCAAACCAGAAATCATGATTAAGAAAGATTATTCGCACGAAATTTACCTGAAGTATTTTAGTGCCGAGGGAAAATTAATTAAAGTAACGCTACATAACCATAAAGTAATGGAAGGAATATTTGTAGGTTTTTTTCATCCCGATAATGAATCGGAATATATTTTTAAATGGCATTTTGTGCCAAAAAATGAAATAGATAAATTTAGAAAAGCAATAAGCCCCGAGGAAAAAGAAGGATTGGGATTAATGATTTTACAGGAAGAAATTAAAAAGGTTGAATTTAAATAGTGTTTTGCTTTGGGAAATATAAGAACCTGTAAATAAAACTACCAATAGGCATATTGTGTTGTAAAGTAGTTTTTAAAGTTGCTGCAGTAAGTGTCTTTAAATATATAAACGCCATCGGGGGTAGGATAATTATGCAGATAAACTGCGTTAACAACTACGCTTTCGCTATAGAAGCCATTATAACCATAATTATAATATTGACCCGGGGGCTCAAGATAAGGCTTACCACTATCGGGATAAACAACTATAGCTGCTGCAAAATAACCAGCCTGACCCTGCATGTGAATATTGTTTACGTTATATGTTACAGTTACACTAAAACTATCTGTATTTAATGTGTCGGTTACTAATTTACCATATTGATACTGCCCGGTACCATAGCTGGTAACATATTGGATGAATAGTTTGCGGTGCGGTTGTATTTTGGCATACAGATTGTACGTTACCGTTATAGACTTAACCGTATTGGTGTTTTTTGTACAACTGCACAGCAACACTATTAAAAGTAAAGTAAGTTTTTTCACTTGTTACTACTAACGAATACTTGGGCAAAATATTGTATCGTTTTTTCTCTGCCTTATTGATGGCAAGAGTAACAAGGGTGTTGGAGGATTGCAACGAAAATACTTTGCTGCAATCAGTCAAAAAATTGGAGTGAAAAGCCCGACAGAGGTACCGTAAAGCTCTAATTAATAGAAGTATATTGAATTTATTTACACGCGTAAATTACCAGGTACAAAAAACCTATAACTGCTATGATGGCGTGCCCAACGGCTAACCAGGGTGGAAGTGATTTTTTAGTTATATCGCGCACAAATAGTGTTATGCCACCAAGGGCCGCTACTACAAATATGATAATGGTTTCGGCTAAATCGGCGTGTTGGTTGTAGGCGTACCACATTAATAAAACAAGTGCCGTTGCTACAAAAGCACCGTGTATAAGGGCTACAAATTTTGGAGTTTCTTTTTTTTGCAATACTAATGCTATTAAATACAAGCCTACTAATGCGCCAAGGCCGAAAAGGCTGATGATGAGATATAATGCATTCATAAATAATATATTTTTAGTGTAACCATAAAACCATGCTTTTAGCTGGTGAATGGGGCAGCAACATGAGCATGGCTTTAGGTTAGCATCTAAGCGCATTAAAATTTTGTGCCAATATGGGTGTTTATTTATTTTGGCTTTCGACTACGGTTTTTAATTTTTTTAAAACCGATTTCCAATTTTGAGTGGCTTGCTTTTTTTCTTGTTCGGTAGCGTTGTTATCCTGACTGAGTATAAGCATGGTTTTGTTGTCGTCGGTTTTTTTTAAACGGTAAGTAATAAGGTTATAATTTTCTGATTTATCTTCTTTACCCGACATAGAGCTCAGATAGGTACTTTGTAATAATTTGTTTGGTCGTATTTTTTTTATGATTCCTCTATCGTTATACCTTTTACCGTGATAGATGCCTCTGTAATTAATTGCACTGCCTTCGTGCCAGGTTGTGCTAACTTGGGTATCCATTAAATATTGTTTTATTAATGAGGGCGTAGTTAAGGCTTGCCAAACTTGTTTTGGGCTTGCATTAATAATTATAGATGCTTCAGCTACCAGTTTCATTTTTAATTTTTTATTGCATTTTTAAAAAACGAGTGCAAAAAATATACCTGTTTTATGATGAGTATACGAATCCACATTAAAATTATATAGCACAATAAAATCCCAGTTAATCAGCAACGATATTTATCTCTCACAAAAAAAAAATCGGTACACAATTTATTTATGGTTTGGTTATTTTTTTCCAATAAATAGGTTGCTCATTATTATTAATAAAAAATAATTTTTCCATATCTCTAACGGTAAAACCCATTTTGTCAGCATTATATAATGCAATATAATTGATGCCGTTAACGGATATAAGCACTTCCTGGTTATGCTGAGGAAGCCCATCTATGATTGAATTTGTCCAGTCCATTAATTTTTAAATCAAATCATAAAATTAAACAACGGTTTACAGGAAGTTAACTCTTTAACTTTTTTTTACCTCTTTAACATTAAATGACAGGAATTATTAATTGAAAGTTATTATTTTATGGCTGAGGCGGTATAAAAACAGCCGGGTATAATTCATCAAGTGCGAAAAAAAACATTGGCAAAGAAATTTATGCTAAGCCTATGGCAAGTAAAACAACTTAAGCTGATAATGTAATTAGTAACCCCTTAAAAAAACAAAATGAACAAACACCTAATATTTGATTTTGCAATAGACAAAACAAACAAAACCGTTATTGTTACCAGAGAATTTGACGCCGAAGTGGATTTGGTGTGGGATGCTTTTACTACAAAAGATTTGCTTGACAAATGGTGGGCACCTAAACCCTGGAAAGCAAAAACCAAAACTATGGATTTTAGAGAGGGCGGGCAATGGATTTACTCTATGGTTGGGCCTTTGGGCGATAAAACCTGGTCGACCACAAATTATCTGGTAATTAAACCCGAAAAAAAAATTATAGGACTTGATGCTTTTACGGATGCAGAGGGTAAAGTTACTAAACACTTGCCGCAAAGTAAACGGGAAATAAAATTTACCGATAAAGGGCGACATACATTGGTAGAGTTTAAAATAAGCTTTGATGATTTAGATGGCCTTGATACTATTATTAAAATGGGTTTTAAAGAGGGTATAGCAATGACTATGGAAAATTTAGATGAGTTGTTGATTGAGTTAAAAAAATAAATTTAAGCTATTATAAAACAAAAAAGCCCTTTGGTAACAAGGGGCTTTTTTTGTTTATGGCTTTGCACTAAATTTTAGTAATTTGGTGATTGATTGAAATAGGTTTTTATGGCAACAAGAATTTTTATACTATTTGTTTTTTTTAAGTTTGCAGCTTTTGCGCAAAACGAAGAACCCATGTTGCGAGATACCAGCAGTATTACAGTACCTGCAGCGTTTTCGCCTAACAGTGATGGTTTTGAAGATGTGTTATACATTAAAACATATAACATTACAAATTATACGTTTCAATTATTTGACCGCTGGGGCGAATTGATTTATGAAACTACAGATGCTAACGCAGGTTGGAACGGAAGAAATAAAAAAGATAAGATGTATGATAAAGGGGCTTACTATTATGTAATTAATTACCAGGATAGTTATAAAAAACCACAAAGAAAAACTGGTACCGTTGAACTGAAAAAAAAATAATTTTTTTGGTTGCTCTATGCAACTACTTTTAAAAAATTTATTCAAATTGAAAATATGGCTGCCGGATATTTGCCTAACCCACTCTTTAAAAAACTTGGATTAAAAGAAGGGTTTGTTGTAAAACTTATTAATGTGCCCGCAAATTACAATGAACTTGTGGGAGATTTTGTATCAAAGCTAATAGTAAAGAGTAAGTTTAGCGAAGGTTTTGATTTTATACATTTTTTTACGAATTCGATAGCCGATCTTGAAAAAAACTTACCACAACTGAAAACCCAAATTAAAAAAAACGGAATTATATGGGTTTCGTGGTATAAAAAAAGTGCGGGTAAAACATCCGAACTAAATGACAATATAATAAGAGATACTGCATTATCTGCAGGGTTAGTAGATGTAAAGGTTTGCGCCATTGATAATGATTGGTCGGGATTGAAATTAGTTTTTAGGATAAAGGACAGATAATGATGATGTTGCTGCATTTGCAATTAAAAACACAAACAAGGGCAAAAGTAATTAATAGTATTTTTTTAAATTTGTTTGTTAGTGATAACATTAACAAAGGCAAAAAATAAGCAACCTGTAATTTTATATTTTATATGAATGTACAAAAACAAATAGAAAAGTATATTGCCAGCCAGCCCGAACCAAAACTAGGTGACATGCAAGCCTTGCACCAAATAATTATGAAAATAGTGCCTACATGTAAATTATGGTTTTTGGATGGTAAAAACAGTGAAAATAAAACGGTTTCTAACCCTAATATAGGATATGGGTTTTACACTATAAAATATGCTGATGGAAAAACCAAAGAGTTTTATCAAATTGGCATGAGTGCAAACACAACCGGAATTTCTGTATATATACTTGGCATTAAAGATAAGACATACTTAGCCAAAACTTATGGAAAAAAACTAGGCAAGGCGAGCGTGAGCGGATATTGTATTAAGTTTAAAACGCTAAAAGATATAAATATTGATATACTTGAAGCGGCTATACGATACGGGTTTGAGGCCCATAATTAAAAGGTGAGTAATTAATAGTGTTTTTCTGCTTTGCCTTTGCTTTTGAGTGATATTAATTTTGCAATTGATTAATAATAGCATAATGCATAAGCTCGGCAGTGGTTGTTAAGTGCATTTTTTTTAGCAAGCGTTGTCTGTAAGTGTTTATGGTGGCAAGACTTAACGAAAGCAGGTGGGCAATTTCTGATAGGTGTTTGCCACAGGAAATGTGTTTTAAAATTTCTAACTCGCGGTCAGAGATGAGTTGATGGGCTTGGCGAATTTGGTTTTCATCAAACTCGAAGGCCATGTTTTGGGTGGCTTGGAAAGAGATGTATTTTTTGCCGCTTAATATGGTTTGTACTGCAATTATAAAATTTTGGTGGGTACCGCTTTTCACAAAGTAACCATTACCGCCCGCTTTAAGCACACGTTGGGCATATTGATTTTCGGGACAGGAGCTTATTATAAGAAAGGGTGTTTTTATTTGCTGGGCACGCAGTTGTTTTAAAACGGCAAACCCGGTTTTGTCGGGCATTTGCATATCGCTTATAATGATATCGAAGGTTTGGGTGCGTGCCATTTTTTCTAATTGCAAACCACAGTTGACCTTACATATGGTTGCCTGCGGAAACTCATCGGCTAGTATACCTGCAAAGGAGTATAGCATTAATTCCTGGTCGTCGGCTAAAAGTATTTTCATACTATAAAATTGAACTTTTAAGACAAGGAATGTGTTACATAAATATTTTTAATTGTTGCAGAACTAACAGTTTTTTGCAAAAACATTTGTAGTGTAAAGCTGCGTTAGGGATTATAGTGGAAAGCCTTTTATGTAATCGTAAAAGCTTGAAACGGAAAGCCCGACGGCGGTAATCTGCCGGAACGCCATAACTGTACTTTGCGGTATGTTTTTTTGTGATAAGTTAGTTAGTGTTGCTAACTGTTTGTTTTGTAAAGTATCTTTGTGGTGTAGTATAAACACTTAATAAATTACAGATGAATTTTAGGGATACAAGCAACGAAACAAGTTCGTTATGGAGCGTGGATGCAATTGAGGATATGGCTTTTTTGCAGGCCGCTAATAAAGAAGCTTTTGCACATGGGGTGCTGGCACAAATTGGCGGCAGTTATAACCAGGCAAATATGTATGTGCTTTGGGGTTGTGTTAACACGGGCACGTACCCTACATATACTATAAGCGCGGGTGCGGTTTATTACAGAAACGCGGCGGCCATTGCAGCTAATTTACCGGGTGAGGTTTATACGGTTGATGCGGTTACGTTTACGGTAACGTCGCCACATGTGGCGGTGGCAAAAGTAACTGCTACCAGTGATGGTGATATGCGTTTGTTTAGTGATGGCAGCACTAAGGCTGTAACGATGATTAATAAAGTGGTTTTAAGTGAGGGTGCAAGCGGTAGCGGCGATGTTGATTTTAGTAAGTTTGTGCCCTTGGTTGTTAGGTGGCAAAATTATTCGGCAACAACGGGCATTATAAATGCAACTAACACAGGTGATGTAACAACTAATATATTTACTTATACCACACCCAACGATGGGGCTACCAGAAATTACAGAGTAAGTTTTAAATTACAATATCAATGTGGCATTAGCAGTTCGCATGGGGTGTTTGTGGGCGCAAACATAACTACGGTTAGTTCTACAGGAACTGTACTAGGAACAACGAGTACATTTAATGTGCCGGTAACAACCGGAAATTTTTCGGTTGCTGTAACGGGTGCGTTTTGCAGTGATGGTTATTGTATTTATGAAGGGTCTATTGCGCCTAACACAACTATTTATTTTAACACCTTTATAACCATTATGGGCAACAATGCTACGTTTAATGATATGCAGGCTATAGTAGAGCAGATTATTTAGTTATATATCTGTAAAACGAAAACAATTAATTCGGCTGATATATTTATATTAGCCAAGTGAAAAAGTTTATAGTAGCATTTTTATTTTTTGTTGCGCTAACGGGTTGTAGTACCGATGAGAGTAAAGAAGCTGATTTAAAGGCTACAAAAAAAGCAGATACTACTGTTGTGCCTTTTACCTTAGACCTTTCGCAATCGGAGTTTAAATATAACAGCAGTACCACTAAAACTTTTTTTTATACCGTTGCCGGACTTGGCGATATTAATTATACAATGGCCAATTCGTTTTATGTGATGGTTATTGATATAAAAAATAATTTTGAAAAAAGAAAAGCATATGCCAAAGCTGCGGTTGAAAAATTTAAGGTTAGGGGTTTCAGCATTTTGAATGTTGAGGAAAAAGAAATAAAAATTAATTACGACGATGCTTATGAAATTTGTTTTGCAGGCACTTATGAAAGTAAGCCGGTTAAATTTTATTTGGTAGTTGTGGGCAACTATAAGCTTGATTTGCTATTTTGCGGAACGGCTGTAACTAATTTTGACAGCACCTTACTTGAATTTAAAAATATTGCGCAAACCCTGAGGATAAAGTAATTGCATGAAAAAATTTGCAGCCACATTTTTATTTTTGATTGTGCTGGCAAGTAATTGCCGGGCGCAGGGTGATGAAAGTGATACGGCTGTTTTTGTACCTTACACGATAGACCTTAAGGGTACGGGGTTTAAGCTGAACAGTTACTCGAAATCGCCGATGTATTTTTATACGATGTATGGAAAGGGTAATCCGTTTGATTTTCCGTTTCCGAACCATTTTTCGATTATTGATAAGACGGGCATTGTGAGCAACATAAAGGAGTATGTTGAATCGATGATTAAAATGAGTAAGGCGGGTTTGAAGGTGCTGAACTCGCTAAAGGAAAAAGAAACGGAAATTAACGGGTACAAGGCTTACGAAATTTCGTTTACGGGGCGCATAGATAATATATTTTTTAAAACTTATATGCTGGTTTTAAGCAATGGCAAAACTACTTTGCTTTTTACGGGACGTGCCATTGATGATTATGATGAAGTAATAAACCAGTTTAAGGAAATTGCAAGGACTATACGGATAAAATAGATATGAGAAAAAATTGTACATTAGATACAATGAAAAAATTAGCATCTCTATTTTTATTTTTTATTGCAAGCCTTTGTTTTGCACAAACTGAAAATGACTCGGTGCCGTATACTATAGATTTAGCTAATAGTAAATTTAAGTTTGAGAGTAGAGCCACACCCGATTTTTTTAGATACACGGTTGGCGGTCAACAGGCTTTATATGACTCTACAGATAATTGTTTTACCATTGTAGACAGGCGAAATTATAAGGAACACGGTTTTGCGGTAAGAAAACAAATTGCCAAGGAGTTGTTTAATTTATATAAGGGGGTAAAACAAATAAGTGAGCTTAACCAAAAAGAAATTATGATTGCCGATGAAAAGGTTTTTGAAATTTGTTTTACTACTACTTATACCAACAAAACCTTTAAGCAATATGTGGTGGTTTTAGGTAACAATAAAGCCACTTTGTTTTTTGTTGACAAAGCCATGATTGATTTGGATGAAACTGTAAAGGAGTATAAAGATAAAGTAAAGCTTATTATACATGCTTACAATATTTGTTTGCACAATTTTTTCCAGTGAATAATAATTATATACTTTAGTTGTATGAAAAAAATTATAACAAGCTTACTACTTGTAAGCATTTTAACAAGTTGCAGTAGCAAAAAAACTTACCACGATAATTTAGGAATACCGGATAGGGTTGAAATTAAAGAGAATGAAAATTATATCCAGTTTCCGGATACGAGAATTTTTATGGTTATGCCTGAAGGTTACGAGTTAAATGCATCGTTTAAAAGAGCAAGAGTTAGAAAAAATAAACAAACCTTTATTGATGTTACCGAAGAACCCAATAGAAGCGTAGACGAAGTTAAGGAGGCCTTTGAGCAAACTGTTGAAGAGATAGAAGCAAAAAAACCTAACTCGTGCCAAATGCAAGATTTTAAACTTGGCGATTATGATGCGAGATTTATATATGTTAGCAATCTGTTGCCTGGCACGGATAAAGCAACACTTATTTTTGGTAACGAAAAATATGCGGCTGCCGTGGGTGCAAGTTTTCCTAATGAAAACCCGGGATTGAAAAACGAGATTATGGATATTATGCTTACAGCGTATATAAAACCTGATGCTAAACCAGATCATACGCCGTTTGCTAAGTACATTATTAATTTAGGGGGCACAGGGTTTGAGTTTAATAGTTTTAAAACTAAAAATGCACATGCTTATACCAGTGAAGGAGGCGATGTAGAAAATACGCCGGGCGAAAATAATTTTATGATTATACAGTTTGCAGATAGTATAAAAAGTACTGCCGATGAAAAAAAGGAAGTTATTAAATCTATGGTAAAAAATACAGCCAATGAGGGCTGTACCATAACTGCCCAGCAAGAAAAAATTATACAATTAAAAGGCGGAGAGGCTTGCGAAATTGTTTTGGATAAAACATATAAAGAAGAAAATGTAAAAATAAAAACATACTTGCTGTGCTTTGATGTTGAAGGGCAAACCTTTATACTATCGGGTACTATGTTTAAAGATTTTGACAGAGCTATAGCAACTTATAAGCATGCCACAGAGACTATGAAATTGAAGTGATGAAATTACTTAAAGCTTCTAAAATTTTACATATTGTTGTTTTGTTGTGCTGCTTTTTGCCGGCTATAATGCCGAGTTGTGGTGGATCTTCAAAAGAAGATTTAGAACGACGAGAAAAAGCAGTACAAGATTCTATTAATGAAGTAACTAAAGCTGATAGTTTAAAAATAAATTCGGGCGATAGTGTTTTAGTAGAAAACAAAACGGATACAAGTGCTATTGTAAATTATTCAGATACTATTAAAACTGACTCAACAGTTGTTGAAATTGCTAAAGATACCAGTACCGTAAAAAATAGCGAAGCGGAAGCTAACACATTACAAAAAATATTGAAATTTTTGCTTTTACCTGATGGGGAAAACTATTCTATTGCGGGGTTTGCCGTTATGTGTTTGGCCATGAGTAGCCCAGTTATATTTATGCTGATGCTTGTTTGGGCAAGCTTGTTACGTTTTACAAACAATAATCATAAACTAATATTTATACAAACGCTTATTGGGTTTATTGCATTAACTATTTATATAGCATCTGATGATTATTTGACCCATGTTATGTGGGGCTTTTGGGTTGTGTATTTTTTAAGTTTGTTTAATGCTATACTTAACTGGCGCATTTATTTTGAGACTAAAAGGAATAAGCAAATTAATGTATGGGGAGATTTATAGGGGCGTTATTGGTTTTGTTGACATTTGCTTCGTGTGTATCGAAGTATCCTGAAGCGATAGTCGGAGTACCAATGACTTGTGTAACGGACTCAACACCTATTGTGGTAGATACTATTGTAAGAATAAAAGCCGGCATAGTAACTAAAGAAAATCCTCACCCTATAGAATATAAATACAAGTTTACAGAATGCACTAATACACCTGACAGTTTAGACTTATATCCCTTTTATCCTTCTGCATTAAATTTAGATTTTATTAAGAAAACATACTCATTTACCTTTTCATTAAAACAACTTTATGAGACTTATTGCAACAAAGGTTTTTGTGTGAAAGTTAATTTTGATATGGGGAAATTAGATTACTCGGCTAAAAAGAGTACGATAACATTAACATCTGAAATAAATAAGTGGACAAGAACATTTAAGTACAGTTATAATAAACAGGATAAAATTTTGACGCTTAGAAGTGAGAAGGTGAAGTAGCTAAAAGAATTTGTATATTTAAGTTGCCAAATGGCTACCACTAAGAAATCTTATAAGAAAAAAGTATTACTAATTGCCGGAGTTATTATTGTGATAACTTCATTATACGAATATTTTGAAGGGTATAAAAACCACCACATCATATCAGGTGCTACATTTTTATTCAATTTTTTAAGTTGGATTACTATTTGGTATATGCTATTTAATAAGCAGTTGGAAAGTAAAACGATTTCTTTTAAAAAGAATAAAAGCAAGTGGCTGGCACAAAAAGTTAACCATGGCTTTCTTTACATTATACTTATGTTTTTTTTCGGCGGCAACTTATATATAACCCATGAGCTTGCCAACAAAAGGATTAAAGATATATTTAATAAAACTACAGAGGCAACTATAATTCAATTTGATTATAGAGCTCGTCGTGGCGGAGCAACCTGTTATGCCATTTTTACTTACAATACTGATAAAGGAGTTGTTGAACAAGCTTGCGATAATTATAACAACAAGTTTAAAATTGGAGAAACTTATGAAGTAACTTACTCGGTTGAGTATCCTGAAATGTACAGGATGGGCAAACAAATAAAAAACACACCTGATTAGCTGACATAAGCTACAAAGTTTTGTATATTTATATACTATAATAAAACATGGCTATTTCAGCAAAAACAAGAAAAACTCTTTGGGCACTTTCCGGAAATCAATGCGCAATTTGTAAAACACCGCTCGTTCATCCAAAAGATGATTTTAATCATCAACTTATTATTGGAGAAGAATGTCATATAATTAGTGAGCAGGCTAATGGGCCAAGGCATCAAAAGATAAATAATTTCGATTATGATGATAGTTCGAATTTGTTGCTATTATGTTGCAATCATCACAGAACAGTAGATGAAAGAGTTAATCAATATAGTGTAGATATTTTAAAAAACATCAAGTTAGAACATGAGAAGTACATTGCAAGTAAAAGTAATTCTACAAACAAAATTGATTTGCCAAAAATAGAAACTCAAGAAAAACAAAGTTTAGCCGATTTTGTTATCAGTAAACATGATAAAGAAATTAATCTTTCAAAATGCGAGCAAATAATGTGGTCAAAGGAAGGACTAAAAATAGCTTTAGCGGAAGCGCAAGAAATAAAAAAACTTCTATATAAAGAAGTTACTGAATTAAAATCTAAGGCATCAAGTTTCAATATACATATAACTGAAAATAAAACTTATATATGTAATATTGTTTTCAAGGGGCATACTTTTTTAGCTCAGTATAATCATGATTATGATGATTCAGCAGATAAATCATACTTATTATTTGGTATTGTAAAAGGATTATTTGACAGTAACGGTTACTGTGCCCCATTCCAAGAATGTACTATGTTAAAAGTAATACGACTAGATTTTGCTTTTAATGAATTTGGTCAATTTGGTTGGCGAGAACAAGAAGGGGGCAAAACATTTCATCAATCTTTAGAGATTAGCCAAATCTGGTTAGAAAAATTCTTTAAAACGGTATTACAAAATTAATTTCTATTTCCGTTTCTCATAATAGGATTTAAAGATTTGGTTGGCGAGTTTGTTTATTGATAACTCGTTGCGTTTAAATGTTGAATTGCGTTTGAAATAAAGATTTCTCAGTCGTGCCTTCTTCGAAATGACAAGGCGGTGAGCGTTAGGGATTGTAACGAAAAGCTTTTGCTGTAATCGGCAAAAGATTGAAGTGAAAGCCCGACGCTGTAATCAAAGGAACGCCCAAATAAAGATTTCTCAGTCGTGGCCTCCTTCGAAATGACAGGGGGGGGAGATTGCTTCGCTTTGCTCGCAATGACAGGGGGAGATGAGATTGCTTAGTTGTGCCTTCTTCGAAATGACAGCAAAGGCGAAAGACATGACAAGATGTTTTTATTTAGTGGTAACGGTGGGGGTGAAACCCAAGCAATTTATTAGTTACAAGTTCTATCTATCAATATATCAGAAACTTTAAACCCTAATTCGGCTGCTTTTTTATAATCTAAACAGGCTCCTTCTTTGTTGTCCGAACTGGATTTAGCTAAAGCTCTTATAAAATATGCTTCGGCATATTTTTGGTTTAACTCAATTGCTTTTGTAGCATCTTCAATAGCGCGGTAATAATTTTTGTAACCATTGTAAAATGATGACCTGTAATAAAAATCCTCAGCAGTTGTAGGTATAAACTCGCAAAATTTATATATAAAAGAATAGGTTCTGGATTTTTCGCCTAATTGATACGCTTTTTTCCAATCGGCACAAGCACTTGTGCTATCGCCTAATTTTTGTTTAGCAATGCCACGTATAAAATAGGCAAGGGCATATGTTGTATCTAACTCAATGGCTTTGTTACAATCTTCAATTTTTGCTTTGTAATTTTTATCATATTTATAAATAGCTCTATCTAAAAAATCTTTGGCTGTTTTAGGAGTAAAATCACAATGCTTAATTATTTGATGCTCATCGGTTGTTGAACCCAGTTCAATAGCTGTATGCCAATCGGTACAAGCTCCTGTTTTATCGCTTAAGCTATATTTAGTACTGGCTCGTAAACTATATATTGCTGCAAATTTCGGGTCTAATTTAAGTGCTTTGTTGCAATATTCAAGTTCTGTTTTTTTATCTTTTATGTTGAGCCGACCATATGTTAACATTAAATAATAATCTTGCGCGGTTTTAGGAGTAAACTCACAATTTCTAATTAAATCTTCTTTAGAGCCCTCGCCACCTAATTCTATTTCTTTATTCCAATCTGCACAGGCCCCTTCTTTATCTTTTATTGGTTGTTTGTTTTTGCAGATGCCTCTGTAATAATAGGCTATGCCATTTTTAGAGTTTGTTTCAATAGCTTTTGTAAAAAACGGAATGGCTTTTACGTAATCATGTTTATCATCCATCATGCATTTACCTATTAAACACCAAGCCATACTAAAGTTTGGGTTTATTTTTACGGCCTTTTGCAAATCATCCAAAACAAGGTTGTCGTAGCAATTTCCTCCACCATATGTTATTGATTTAATATTTGCCATCATATAATAAGTTGTATCTAAAAATTTGGATTTTAATTCAATTACTTTATTGTAATCGTGTAATGCGCCATTTAGTTCGGCGTAATTATAGCTTGGATAATAGAATAAATAATATTTTGCAGTAGCCCGCATAAAATAGGCCTTGTCATCTTTTGGATTTAAAGCAATTAATTTATCATACACACTTATTAAAAAATCTAAAGAATCTTTTTTTACCTGTTGTGTAGCTTTATATTCATCTACCGTAGGATGTTTTAGCCATTGATTTTGCCCATTAAAACTAAAGTTTAGTAAAAGTAGTAATGTTGCAAAGGTGTTTTTCATTAAACAAATCTAAAACAAAGCACAGTAGATTTATAAACCTAAAAAGTTAAATAAACAAAATAAGTAGATGAGGATGGGATTTGATAAAAAACTAATATTCTATTTTATCGATTTTCTTTTTCCACTCATCAAAAGCTGTGAGGGCTTCTTCGCGCGATAGTTGAATAAATTTCATTTCGCGTTTATCAAGTGGTTTTGCAATTTCCTGGTAAATAAAATCATCGTCGAAATTTATAGCGGCTGCATCTTTTTTTGTGTTGGCATAATAAACTTTATCAGGCCGTGCCCAATAAATTGCACCCAAACACATTGGGCAAGGCTCGCAACTGGTGTAAATTTCGCAACCCGTTAATTGATGTGTGTTTAAAACTTTGCAAGCTTCGCGAATGGCATTTACTTCGGCATGGGCTGTGGGGTCGTTGGTACTGGTAACGCTGTTTGCGGCACGGGCAATTATTTTCCCGTCCTTTACTACTACTGCACCAAAAGGTCCACCCTTGCCCGACTTAACGTTGTTTACAGAAAGCTCGATGGCTTCGTGCATAAATTTTTTATCGCTCATGCTCTCTTTATCTAATTACTAAATGATATAAGCAAATATAATAAATAATAAAGCCTTTGCAGAAACGCAAAGGCTTTATTTAAAAAATTAAGGGAAATTATTTACAACAAAACTATGGCGCTACAGTATATTTTGAACGAACAGAATAAGCGCTGAAAAAACCTAAGGCGTTATTACTTAAATTTGTTGTCGGGTTACCGGGTACAGTAGTTTGTATGCCTGTTTGTTGTTTGGTTACCTGGTTAAGTGTTCTGTAATACTCGTACACATTAGCATCTATACTTTCTAATATAACATTTATGGTGTCGCCTTTATGTATGCTTGTATCGCGCCTTACAACACTTTTAGAAATTATTGTGCCATCTTGTCCCTGATCGGAAATGATGGTGATGTTATTGTAGTTAGGCACATGGTTTACGTATTCGATTAAGCGGTAGTAATTGGCTACGCCCGCAGGGTCGGTAAATACAGCGTGTACCGAAACACCCACCACAGGAGTTGTAGTGCCACCACCGCCGCCAAAACCACCTCTGGTACGACTTGAAGTGTCGGCAATAACAGAATCTATTGCTACAGGTGCCGGCATGGTTGAAACCGCAGTATAATTTTTGCCTTTAGAAGTTATTGAAATATTATACGACCTGCCAACAGTGCCCTGCAAGTGCGTTGATACATAATTACCAGAACCTGTTTCGGTAAGGGTTTCGGAGTTACCTGCATTATCACTAATTACAACTGTTGCACCTGTTACTCCGGGAAACACGTTGTTATCACTAAAGTTTACGGTTTGTGTAAGGTTTACGGTGTAGGGACCCGGTTGGTCGGTAATTTCGGCATCGACAACGATGTTAGGATTTGCCGAATTTAAATCGACGTTAATTACTTTGGTGCAGGATACCAGTATGCTGCAAACTATGAATAGGAAGGAGATAAATTTTTTCATGGCGATTAGAATTTAAAGTTGTAAGTGATTGATGGTACCCAGCGAAATAAATAAGTCATAACGGCTTGTGTTTGTTGCGGATTATTTGGGTTTACCTGAAAAGTTATGCTGTAAGGATTTTCTCGTCCGTAGGCATTATAGCAAGAAAAGTTCCAACTAGATTCAAACTTCTCGGTTTTTTTTGCTTGAAAAGTAAAACCAATATCCAAGCGATTATAAGCAGGCATACGGTAACCATTACGTTGTGTATAATAAAAAACTACCTGACCATTTACCTCGTACTTGCCACTTGGAAAAGTAACCGCGTTGCCTGTGTAATAAACAAAGGCTGCCGAGGCTGTCCATTTTTTATTAAGCTGAATAATGCCTACTGCTGTAATGTAATGCGTAATATCCTGCGTGGCAGGGTACCAGCTATCGTTGTTAATGCCGTTGATTTTTCGCTCAGTACGAGATAAGGTGTAACCCACCCAGCCCGTTAAGCGACCATATTTTTTCTTGATAAATAATTCGACACCATACGACCTACCTATGCCATATAATAATTGCGATTCGACATTGGCATTTAAGTTTAGTTGCGCACCATTTATATAATCAATTTGATTTTGATAGCTTTTGTAATATGTTTCGATAGATGTCTCAAACATGTTATCTAAAAAATTGCGGAAGTAACCCAATGAAAATTGGTCGCACAATTCGGGTTTAACATTGTTGCTGCTTGGTATCCATAAATCGGTTGGGTTACCCGATGTGGTATTTTGCAAAAGATGCAAATATTGTGCATTGCGCGCATAGTTACCTTTTATTGAGCTTTTAGCATTTAGCACATAATTAAATGTTGCACGAGGCTGTAAATTAAAATAGGTTTTTACAGATTGTGTTTGTGTGTATTTTGCCGAATCGGTTATGACATCGTTGGCATTGTAAGTGTAAAAAGTACCCGGACCAAGCAAAGTAAATGAAGTAAGACGTGCGCCATACTCAATGCTAAACTTATTGGTAAACCTAACTTCGTGCGAAAGGTAAAGTGCATTTTCCCAGGCATATTTATTAGGCACGCCACGTTTGCTAAGCGGAGAACTGCTGGTTGTTGTGATGGAACCCGGAATTAATTTGTGATAGGTAGATTGAAGACCAAATTTGATTTTGTTTTTTGAATTCAGGAAATATTGAAAATCTTGTTTTAAAGAATAATCCTGAATACGCGAGATTATATCTAGACTGTTAGCACCAAAGCTGGTGGTTATTTTATAATCGTAGTTGGTAAAAATTAAACTGGTGTTAGAAAAAAACTTATCGCTGAATAAGTGATTTAACCTAAGTGTACCAGTGGCATTGCCATAATTGAGGCCAAAGTTGCCAAAGCCCAATACATCTTTACCAAAATAACCCGACAGGTATATTCTGTTTTTATCGTTAAGACGATAATTGGCTTTTAGGTTTATATCATAAAAATAAAGTTGTACATTTTTTAGCATTGGGTTTTTAGTAAAAAGCTTTAAAAGCGCATCGGCATAAGTACGACGAGCTGATATAATAAATGAACCTCTATTTTTTTTAAGAGGCGCTTCGATATTTAAACGTGAAGCAATTAAACCAATGCCGCCACTAACACTCAGTTTTTGGTCGTTACCATCTTTCATTTTAATATCAAGTACAGAAGATAAGCGTCCGCCAAACTCAGCAGGTTGTGTGCCTTTATAAAGCGTTACATCCTTAATAGCATCGGAATTAAAAACAGAAAAGAAACCCAGTAAATGAGATGCGTTATAAACGGTTGCCTCATCTAACAAAATAAGATTTTGAGATGAGTTACCCCCACGTACATAAAAACCACTACTGCCATCGCCAACAGATTTTACACCGGGCAATAACTGAAGTGTTTTAAGTACATCCTTTTCGCCAAAAAAAACAGGCACAGCTTGTATTTGTTTTATATCAAGCTTATCAACTCCCATTTGGGTAGCGGTAATGTTTTGGTCTTTTTTCTCGTCGGTAACAATTACCTCGTTAAGCTCAGCTACGGCATCGCTAATGGCAAAATCAAGCTTTGTATTTTTATCTAAAATAATAGTATCGGCTTTTGTTTTGTAGCCTGTAAACTGTGCCATTACAGTATACTTACCCTCGGGGATGGTAATGGAATAAAAACCATAGGAGTTGGTGCTTACACCCGTGGCAGGAATTTCTTTAATAACAATGGCAGCACCAATTAGTTGCTCGCCTGTTTTTACATCCTTAATATACCCACTAATGGTGTATTTGTTTTGAGCAGATAGATTAAAGCCCACACCAATAAGGAAGAACAAAGCACTAAGTATAATTTTACGCATAAATGAATTTTACTGAATTTGGCATTGAAACGCCGAAATTATAGAATTATTAGTAGAGATGGAAGATTTAACTTTTTTTTTAGAAATTGATAAAAACGGGTAAAAGCCAAAAAATGCTAATTTTAATTAAATAGAATTAAACCAATAAGGTTTATTACAATCAAAGAGACATGGATTTGAAAAACATATACCATTTATATAGCAGGGCAGGTTTTGGAATTAGCATTGAGGATGCGCGTAAACTTGCTACCCCAAAAAAAAGCGATATAGTTGATGCGCTGTTAGCTGTTGAGGGTAAACAAGTTTATTTAAACCTTGTGCAGTTAAATGAATTGCCGACCCGTGCAGCGATGAAAGAAATGAGTAAAGAAGAAAAAAGAGGCTTAAGAAAACAGGCTCAAAATAAAATTCAGCAGCTTAATACAAGCTGGATTAAACAAATGGTTAGTTCGCCAACACCACTGTTAGAAAAAACAACTTTATTTTGGCACGGACATTTTGCTTGTAGAATTGAAAACCCATACACAGTACAGGAGTTAAATAATATTGAATGTAAGTATGCCTTTGCACCCTTTAAAGATTTGTTACTGGCTGTTTCTAAATCGGCGGCTATGCTGCAATTTTTAAATAACCAACAAAACCATAAGCTGCACCCAAACGAAAATTTTGCGCGTGAGTTGATGGAGCTTTTTACCATTGGCAGAGATAATTATACAGAGCAAGACATTAAAGAATCGGCACGGGCATTTACCGGGTGGGGTTTTAAGGCTGACACGTATGAGTTTGTATTTAGAGAGAAAGATCATGATGCCGGGATGAAAACATTTATGGGACAAACAGGTAATTTTGATGGAGGAGATATCATCGATATTATTTTAAAGCAAAAACAAACGTCGGTTTACTTGTGTAAGAAGTTTTATAAATTTTATGTGAACGAGGTTGTGGATGAAAAATGTGTTGCGGAATTGGCTGATTATTATTACAGCAATAATTATGATACCAGCAAGCTTTTAAAAAAAATATTTACTGCCGATTGGTTTTATGATGATGCAAATGTGGGTGCCAATATTAAATCGCCGATAGAATTTATTGTAGGGTTTTCTAAATCGTTTGACATTGTGCCACCGGATGGTGCCTTGCTAAAATTACAAAGAGCCCTGGGGCAAGTGTTGTTTTATCCGCCAAATGTTGCAGGGTGGGCAGGGGGAAGGAACTGGATTGATAGTTCGACTTTATTGCTGCGGCTGAAAACACCTTCCGTAATTTTGAATGGAGGAAAAATTGATATAGAGGAGAAAGATGATATGCCTGAGGAATCTTTTAATTTGCCGGAAACCGTAAAAGTAAACCCCGATGAAAAACCTTTTTATGCCAACGCAAAACCTGAGGACTTAGTGGAAAATATGCTGTTACCAAAATTGGATGATAAGAAGAAAAGTATTTTGCTAAGTAATGGAAGTACCAATAAACAATTGGTGCTGAAAATAGTTTCGATGCCTGAATATCAATTAGGATAAAAATGGAAAGAAGAGATTTTATTAAACGAACCAGTTTGGCATCGGCGGCATTATGGATGCCCAATTTTTTAAAACCCTTAGAGCGTTTTGTGGCTGATGAATACAGAAACCTGGTTGTGATACAACTATCTGGAGGGAATGATGGACTTAATACGGTTATTCCATTTGAGAATGATATTTATTATAACAACCGCAAAACAATTTCGATTGCGAAAGATAAGGTGTTGAAGTTGACCGATGATTTAGGGTTCCATCCATCAATGACCGGCTTACAAGGTTTATATAACGATGGCTTAATGTGTGTGCTTAATAGTGTGGGTTATCCAAATCCTAACAGGTCGCATTTCAGGTCGATGGATATTTGGCAAACGGCAACAAATGCCAATGAATATAAAAATACCGGTTGGATAGGACGTTATTTAGATTCGAATTGTAGTGAATGTAATCACCCTTACTTAGCATTGGAACTTGACCAAAGTTTATCGTTAGCCCTTAAGGGAGATGCTAAAAAAGGCATTGCGGTAAACAACCCACAGCAATTATATAACCAAACACGCGAGCCGTTTTTTAAACAACTGAAAGATTTAGCGCCCGATAACGACCATGATAATGTAGCCTACTTGTATAAAACAATGGCAGAGACTTACGCATCGGCCGAATATATTTTTGAAACCAGCAAGACTTGCAAAAACAATTTTGAGTATCCGAAAAATAATTTAGCAAAACAACTGAAAGAGATTGCCACGTTTATTGGCTCGGGGATGAACACAAGGGTTTATTACGCATCGTTAGGTGGTTTTGATACCCATGTGGGGCAAATAGTACGACAAGAAAATTTGCTGAAACAGTTTTCGGAAAGTGTAACATCGTTTATTCAGAATTTGAAAAGCATGAACAAGTTAGATGATACCACCGTTCTTGTGTTTTCGGAATTTGGCCGACGTGTAAACCAAAACGCCAGCAATGGCACTGACCACGGAACAGCTAATAATGTTTTTGTATTAGGGTCTAACTTAAAGAAAAGAGGTTTTTATAATGCCGCACCCGATTTGACAAACTTAGATGAAGGTGATTTAAAATACCAACTGGATTTTAGAAACATTTATGCCACGCTGCTAAACAACTGGCTAAAAATTACACCCGATAAAATTTTAGGACAACGTTTTGATTATTTGAATTTTGTATAAAATAAAAAAGCCTTTCAGGAAACTCCTGAAAGGCTTTTTAAAGGTTTAGTTTAAATTACTGAACGATAATTTTTTTAACCGTTTTAGCTTGGGCATTGCTTATTTCAAAGAAATAAGTGCCTTTTGCAATGTTGCTGGTATTTATTTGATACGCATTTAAACCTGCGTGTGTATCAAGTTGTTCTTTATAAATTACACGACCGGTTAAGTCGGTTAAAATAAAGTTGGTGTTTTTTTCGTCGGCTAAAACGTTAACCGAAACTGTAAACGCACCATTGTTTGGGTTTGGGTAAACACTTACATTAGTATAATTGTTTTCGATGGTTTGGATGCCTTGTATAACATTTATTGAATCGATATCGTTAACGTTACGAGGCTCTATCCAATTAGCATATTCAAAATGCACTACACCTGTAATGTTATATTTTTTACCTTGTGTGTAACCGTAAGTGTAAATAATATTATCAACTGTATCTTCGTTGTTTATACTGCCAGTCATGGTAGAATCAGAGAAAACGTACCATGCAGCTGATGCATTATAACGAACATCTTTAACGCCGTTTGCTTTAATTAACATGCCTTCGTACATTTCGTTTTGGATGGTGTTGAAACCTACTAAAGTTGTAGGAGTGTGTGCCTGATTACCAGAAGATACTTTAGTGAAGTTAACTACATTGGCAATTTCGGTTTCGTTATAATACTCTTGCACCTGACCAGAGAAAGTAACACTGTCGCCCACTAAAACAATGTGCGAGTAATCGTACACGTTAACCGCCGACCAAGAATGTGCGTTGCTGGTTTGTACATAGTAACCCGATTGTGTGCCACCGCTACCATTGTAAACTGCTGTAACGATACCACCTGTAGTTACATACTGATTCATAAACGGTGAGTTTGCCGGAGATGCCGTAGTGTACTGAACCTGATATAATGATACATTTGTTGCAGTACCTACAGCAGTTATAGTAACACTATCAAGCGCTAAATTACCTACTGTGCTTTTAACCGAGAATAAAAACTGTGCGGCTGTGTTATTAGTATCAGCCAATAAAGTTTGTGTATTTACTGCCCAAGTTGTAGAGTTTACGGTAATGTATGAGCCATACTCGTAACCAAAGCCGTTTGAATATTTAACTCCTTGTAAACCTGTGCGGATAACACCTATCCCTTTTGTCCAAAAACGGATGTTGTAAACGGTACCTGCAGTTATAGCAACCGGTTGTGTAGAGAAACGTTTTGATGTAGTAGTTGGGTTTACCAAGGCTACACAATACATGCCATGATACGGACCAACGCTATCTTTACGAGCACTATCGGGTGTGGTGGTGATGTTGGTTTTAGACCCATCCCAGCCGTTAACGGCCTGAACACCTGTCCATGTTTCGAAATCGCTTTGAAGCACAACTTGTGCCTGCGTGCAAACGGTTAAGCCAAGCGCACATGCTAATGTGAATAATGTTTTTTTCATTTTGTTTTTTTTATTTGTTAGAATTATTGATTTTATAAAAGCGGTTAAGGATTTGCTTTATCAAAATTCCTTTATGGTGTTCACTTTGTGATGACGAAAATAGATTTTTTTTTGTTTGATGCTATTAATTATATGTTAAAATAATGTTACCAATATAGATATTAGACCTAAAACACTCTATTTTGTTTGTATTTGTAACCAGTTTAAAATAACGGCCAAAGCGGTAGGCGAAAAAGTTTGTTCTATTTGCGCATATTCGGTTGATGAGCCTGTTGTACACTCCTGAAAGAGATGGTTTAGTTTTGGTAATTGTTTTATGGTTACATTTTTGTTTCCGCCTTTTGTTAAAGCTGTGTTGATGGCCTCCAGGTTTATAGTTGCGGGTACTTGCAAATCTTTATCGCCACCAATAGCCAATACAGGGCATTTTACTTTTTGCAAGGTTGGCACAGGATTATATTTAATAAAATATACTCTCCATGGCGTCATCAGGGCAGTAACTTGAAAGTTTACCATATCGGAAATAGACATGCTTTTGGAGGAATCGGGAATTGGGTTGTCTTTATAGGCTTGTGTATAGTAAGTGCTTAAATCGGTTTTAAGTTTTTGGTCATCGGTTGATTTTGTAATTATGTTGTAAGCGGCTGTATTAATTGTTTTTTCTTTTTGCAAATCAGCCTCGCTAACACCCATTGCACGTCCAAGCAATTCTTGCTGAAGTAATAATAACTGCCCGCCAGGTATGCCGGTACCTGCCAATAAAACAATAAATTTTACATTTTTATTTTGCACAGCTACCGTGGGCGCAATGATACCACCTTCGCTATGTCCCATTAAACCTATTTTGGTTTTATTAATTTCTTTGCGGGTGAGTAAATAATTTACGGCAGCTTCTACATCGCTTGCAAAATCAACCGTGGTGGCTGTATTATAATTTCCTTTTGATTGAGAAATGCCTCTTTTATCAAAACGTAAAACGGCAATCCCGTTTTTGGTCAGAAAATCGGAGAGTACAAGAAAAGGTTTATGTCCGGCAACTTCTTCGTCGCGGTTATTAGGACCACTGCCGCTTATTAAAATTACTGCCGGAAAATTGCCTTCTTGCTTTGGTAAGGTTAATGTGCCCGCTAAAGTTATGTTGGCTTTTTTGTTTTGAAAAGTTACATCTTCGGTATAATAAGGATAAGGTTTAACGGGTTCTTGTGGGCGAAGTACTTTATCTTTTTCTAATTCGCCACGTGATAAATTTAAAGGAAACGATTGCCCGGATTGTTTTAGGTGACCAATAATGGTGCTATCGTTTTTTACAGCGCCCAAATATTCAATTAAACCTTTTGGAATAGCAAATTTTACTATTTCGTTTGTAAACGTGGTAGATTCTACCGGAATACCAAAGGCTTTTTGGTCGGGGCTATCCATAGTAGATTTATAGCCGCTATCGGTTTTGTTTACATTAAATGCAATTCTTATTTGCATGCCTTGTACTTTTAAAATACCATTCCATTTACCGGTGATGTTTTGCGCAAACATTGTGGATGACGCAAAAATTATACTAAGTGCTGCTGCTATTGATTTCATGATGATATGTTTTTTTTGTGCTTTTACAGATTACTGGTTTTTTTTTCTTTTTGGAATTCGGTGTAAGAAAAAACAATGGGTATAAGTGCCATAATAGCTATTAGGGTTGTGAAAATGATAACAAGCAAAAGATTGCTGCTGATGATAAAAGACAGGATGGTGATCAGAATGCCACTTACCATCCATAAACGCCCGGCGAAGTGATGTGTTTTTTTCCAAACGTTATCGTTTTCTAAAGTCCAAGGAGTGCGGACACCAATAAAATAATTAGGGCGCACCGTTTGAAAATAGTTGCCAAATAAGGCGAGCATTATACCAATGATGGCAAACATCAGACTTAAATTTTTTATGCTGCCTGCTTTAGTAACATATAATAAATAAAAAGACAACAAGGAAAATAAAACGGTGAGTGCAAAATGCAAGGAGGTATATTTTTGACCCATTTGTTGAATTTTCTTTTTAGGGTCGATATACGGAAGTACGAGCATAAGTAGATATATAAAAGCACCTAAACCAGTTGGAAGAAAGAATAGAAAATTTTTGCCCGACCAATTATCGGCTACGCCTTCGTAATTAAAATGAATTGGAACCCTATCGGGTAATTGTTGCCAAATAAAATATAAATAAATATAAGGCGATACGGCTAATGCTAAAAGGAATAGATTTTTTAATGTGTTTTTCATGATTTTATTCGTTTTTAATTATTTGTTTATTTTTTTTTAAGTGTTAATACATATTCAACTAAATCATCGACGATGGTGGTGTTGATAGAATAAAGCACAAACTGACCTTGCTTTATTGTTGTAACCAAACCCGCTCGTTTTAATTTATCGAGGTGATGCGAGATGCTGGGCGCTGTCATATCAAACTTGGCGGCAATGTCTCCTGCCGTCATATCGCGCTTGCGAAGCATCTTTAAAATTTCTCGCCGGGCGGGGTCATTCAGTGCTTTAAAAACGTCATTCATGTTGTAGATATTTATATAATTAGACAAATGTCTAAATATTTAATTGAACCACCAAATTTATTTTTTTGAAAAGTATATTTACAAAACGTAAGGTTAAAATGAAATTAATTGCAACAAGGGGTAATTTTTGACTTATAATTTTGATATTCAATTAGATATGTTAAACTGATTAGTAAATTAAAACGGCATTATTAAGGCTAATTATATGCTCAATTTTTGTAGCTTTGCAGCTTAAATTGAATTTAGCAAATGAAACAAACGTTCGTATCTAGTAGTCAGGAATCGACCAGGATGTTTAAAAATGATATTTTCGAAATGTTTTCGAAAATACATTTTGCAACGCCTTTAGTTCTTTTTGTACCCGTGGTAGGGTATTTTATTTACAAAACATTTTTTGT
>Ga0210401_10001380_pt1 | contig 28274 bp, 22 predicted proteins | sample IncBWH32MmetaG_FD_150866 | JGI IMG/M metagenome (GOLD analysis project Ga0210401, IMG submission 150866) | Forest soil microbial communities from Barre Woods Harvard Forest LTER site, Petersham, Massachusetts, United States - Inc-BW-H-32-M | ecosystem: Environmental > Terrestrial > Soil >...
AACCTTCCCTGTCACTGCCATTTTCGATAAGGATCCTGCTCTTACCGACTGTGAATATATTGGCACAGCGGCTTTTGCTCGACCTCGCGCCTCCACAAGGCAATTCCACCAACTACTCTATCCCGGCATCGACACGCATGAGCCATCCGGCTTCCGCGCTGTACCACGGCCAGGGGAATACGGGCTCCGCGATCATGAACCTGTCCCGGATCGTCGCGAGGTAGCGATCGACCCTCGCTTTGTCTCGCGCAAGGAATGCCGCATAGGAAACAACTACCCAGGGAAATTCGTCTTGCGAATTGAAAGATAGGTCCGTCCAGCCCGGCCAAGCTTTGTTGAAAGCTGCATACGCGCTCTTGGATCGAGAGCTGCCGAGAGCGATGACACCCTCAACCATGGGGTAGAGTTGCCCCACCGAATCCGGGTACCAAGTTTGGAGGTCGGGATCACCTGATCCCGCATACGGACGATACAGCCCGCTGTTCCGAACGTACAGTACGCTCTCGATCCCTGCCCGGATGCCAAGGGCATGCGCCCTGTACCAACTCGCAGCATCGGCGTCACCCCAGGCTTGCGCTGCAAGATGCGCGAGGTCCATCAAGCCGCGATAGTCCTCGGAGTTGTCCATCAGGTACTCGATCCGGTCGGTTGGCATGGCATAGACGAGCCTATTGCTCTGCTGCTGCAGGTTCGTGATGACGTTGCCGACGACGTTCAGCTTGTACTCGCCAACCGTGTCCTTTATGAAGGATTGAGCACCGGGATCGCCCGTGTTCCAGAGCGCCTCTGAAAGAGACAGAAACGTGGCGGCGTACGAATCGGCTGAATCGAAGGCGCCCAGCGAGGTTTCCGTCGTCCCGGACACAGCGTAGTCATAGACTGTGCCGTACTCCCCCCACCGATCGGGCCAATTGAAATGGGCGATATACCAGCTCATCCAGGCTTCAACCTGAGGGATCCTCGTCCTGTCCTCCAACCAGCCGATAGCCGCGAGGTTTGCGAAGTAGGGCTTGATTTCATTTGAGGCGTAGAGGATGCCGCCATCAGGAAGCTGTTGCGTGGCGAGCCAAGCCGAGGCCAGGGTGATGTCCCGAGAGCTCTGTGCACGGGAGAGAGGGACCAGGGCCCAAGAAGCGATGATGGCCACGAACAACGAAATCATCCGCATGAACATAGAAGCTTGGCGTTCCAGAGTAACCCTTTGTACGATAGCTTGACCTTTTAATTTAATCCTACGGAGCGTGTCATGATACCTACACTGGCGAACCTGCAACCTGAACCGATATGGAAACATTTTGACAGATTGGCGGCCATTCCCCGCGCTTCCACAAAGGAGGCAGCGGCGCGCGATTACGTTCTGTCACTGGCCGCAAAGCTGGGCCTCGAATCCGTGCAGGACGACGCGGGCAATCTCGTGATCAGGAAACCCGCGCGACCGGGACGCGAGGGATCTCCGATGGCGCTCTTACAAGGGCATCTCGACATGGTATGCGAGAAAAACGAAGGAACCGTCCATGACTTCGATACCGACGCTATCAAGGTGACGAGGGACGGGGACTGGCTGAAAGCGGATGGCACGACGCTGGGCTCCGACAACGGAGTCGGCGTGGCCGCCGCGTTGGCCGTGATGGAGAGCAATGATATCGCGCATGGTCAGCTGGAGTTCCTCTTCACCATTGACGAGGAGAGCGGGCTTACGGGGGCTGCCGCGTTCCCGGGCGGTTTGTTGAAGTCTAAGTATTTTCTCAACCTCGACAACGAAGAGAAGGGCACCCTTTGCATCGGTTGTTCAGGCGGACTCAAGACAACGGCTCGCCGCAACGTCGGGATTCGTCCCGCGAGCGCAGGATCAGCATGGCGCATCAAGGTGTGGGGTCTGAAAGGCGGGCACTCCGGCGTGGATATCCACCAAGGCCGCGGCAATGCCCTGCGGATCATGGGCGGGGTTCTTCAGGTCCTGATGGACCGTCTTCCGATCGAAATTGCCGAGGTCAACGGTGGCAGCGCGCAGAATGCGATTCCGCGCGAAGCCGCGGCCTCAGTTGTGCTAGCCGACCCCTCCCGCGAGGGCGAATTGAAATCGGCCGTCGCCAAGGCCGAAAGTGGATACAAGGCTGACTTGGGGGGATTCGATTCCGAATTGCAGATCACGGTTGAGAAAGCCCTTCGACCGGGCAAAGTGCTGGAGGCGAGTGACGCGAAGCAAACGGTGGCGCTGCTCGCGAGCTTGCATCATGGGGTCCTGGCCATGAGTCCCGATGTCGGCGGCTTGGTCCAGACATCCACGAACTTGGCGATGATCAGTACCAAGGACAACGTGGTGGAGATTGTCACGAGTCAGCGGAGCGCGATCGAGAGCAGCATGCTGGCTGCCGCCCGCATGGTCGCGACGGTATGCGGGCTAGCGGGGTTCGAAGTGGAGCACGCAGGGAAATACCCCGGCTGGAAACCGGAGCCGAACAGCGATATCGTGCGCAAGCTTCAGGAGGTGCACACGAAGCTCTTCGGCGAGCCGGCAAAGCTGGTCGCCATGCATGCCGGCCTGGAGTGCGGAGTTATTGGCGAGAAATATCCTGGCATGCAGATGGTGTCCTTCGGCCCGACGATCGTAGATCCTCATAGCCCGAACGAGCGGGTGCAGATTTCGTCGGTGGAGAGCTTCTGGAAATACCTCAAGTTGGTGCTCGAGAGCCTGTGAGCACAGGTTGGGGCAGATCCCTTGCAAGCCTGAGCGGGTCGAACCCCAGATTCGAGTTCGGCCCTAGGATCGAGAGCGCCACAAGGCAATGGCGTTTCTTATGGCATTCTCAATTCGCACTCCCCGACGGCTAAAACCGAGTACGGGAACGATCTCATCGATGATTTGGTCATCAGTTCTCAACTGACCGTCTGAAGCGATCCACTTTATCAGCACAATCAACTCACTCCCGCGATACTCGCTGATCGAGGTACGCACTGGAACCGGTGGCTTCGGACCTCGTTTCGGAACCTCGGAGTGTGCGGTGTGATTGAGGCTGTTGCCATGATGGTTTTGCCCTGAGCCCCGATCGAGCTTATCTGCAAACTCTACAGACTCGCTAAACGCCTTTATGGCGCGTTGAATCCGATCTTCCTTGCGCATAAACCAGCCGGTCGACCAGAGGCGCTGAAACCGCCATCCCAAGTTCTCAAGCTGCTGTTGCCTTAACCGGTCGCGATCTCTGGCTGTATAACTCGAGTGGTATGTCGCCCCGTCACACTCGATGGCCAGGACGTAACGCCCGGTTGCTTCGTGGGATGTTCGGCAACCATGTCTATCCGGAAGCGGGACGCACATTTGCGGAAGCAACTTCAACCCCTTGGCCGAAAGACAATCGAAGACCTCCGCTTCGAAAGCGTTGAGCGGTTCTCCCGTGACGTCAGCGTCGCCGAGTCGCTTGCCGTTGGTGGAGGGGTATTGCAGATAATTTCGGAGCAGTTCAACGCCGCTCCCCGGCCGCACACGGGTTAAGTCTAGGTCCAAGTGGCTAAACGAAGACACGACAGTCAACCGCTGGCGCGCCCGTGTCACAGCCACATTTAGACGCCTTCGGCCGCCTTCAGGGAGCAACGGGCCGAAACGCAGTGGCAGGTTTCCGGCCCGGTCCTTGTCATAACCGTCCAATCGTGCGTAAGTTGTTGGTTGTTCTGGGTGGTTGATGTGCGAAAAGGGTGTTGTAGGGCGTTGTTGTAACCGTTTTGTACAGCCTTTTGTACAGCTTCTCAAGCCAGCCGCGAACCCTCTTCGTTGCTAGCGAATGGGTGGGGAAGAATTCGTGCCCCGGAAAAACTGACGCGCTTCCAACAGCTAAGTCGCCATGTGCGCGATAATTTCTTCCCGCTTCTCCAGGCTGATTGGCTCGGTGCGCATCTTCGTCGTCAGGCGGCGTCCGTATTTCAACCTGGATTGAGGTCTTTCGCCACGAGAACCACATCTTAGCAGCGGCCCTAGAGCTTCAGGGCTTCCTTTTCCATTCCATATTCCAGGAAGCCCCGACCTGCATATAGTCGCCGCGCTGGTTCATTGCTGCTGACCACGGCCATATTCGAGATGTCCCCAGTCGACAGACCCGGCGAGAAGATCTCCGGCCGGAGGATCTGAACTGAGCTCTCCCGGAGACTGAGAATTCTGCGGGCCTCGACCGCGAATCACGGGGCGCATGTGCGTACTCTATCGCCGCCCCCCCAACCTTCCCCGGCAGCAACCTCATAAGCACGTTCGCGATCATCAATGCCTGATGCTCTCCCGCGCTGCCGACCAATGCGTATGACCGCTCAAACCCGTTCGGGCCCAGGACCTTCATTTCCCAGCTGTCGTTCTCGCGGGAGCCGACGATCGACACCCGCCAATCTCCCGGCCTGTCGCTCAAGGCGTGTTCAACCAGCGCCCGAACCTCCGGTTCGATGGCAGCATCGCCGATATTATGCAGTTCGACATGTACAGCCATTTCATTTCATTCTACCGTCCGATACGAGCAGGTTGACCAGTCCCTCAGTGTCCAACAGCCACGCTTGGCTCCGGTGGGTAGGCGGTCAGTGAGCGGAATGCGATTTGGAACAGTCAGGTCTTCGGTGCCTTCCTCCATAAGCGTGTTATCGCACCGCGGCGAGCGAGCGCTTCTCCACGATGGCGTCGTAGAGGCTCTTCTCCAAGGTTGCAAGGTCCGCCTCGCTCTCCAACAAAGTCGGCGTAGTTCTTGCTGGGCCGGACGTACTGTCGCTGAGCCGGTAACACCGTATTCTCGTATTGCCTCCGGATGAATTCCCAGGAGCGCTGACGCTCAGTGATGTCCCTCACCTTTCTCCGACGGAAACAGACCTCGTCGGGAGCTTCCAGGTAAATAGATAGGTCAAAGTGTAGGCGCAGCTGCGCAAAATGCAAAGCCAGGATGCCTTCCACGATCGGCAGCGACTTCGCTGGAATGTGCTCGCGCCGGTCCCTCACGCGCAAGTGCTCCGCAAAGTCGTAGATGGGGGCCTCAATCGCATTGCCGGTTGCGTAGTCGCGGATATGGCTCTCCAGCAGCTGCATGTCTATTGCATTCGGCGCGTCATAGTTTAGCTTCGCTCGTTCCTCCAGCGGAAGGTGGTTCATCTCGATGGAGTAGACTTCCATAGAGATAACGTGCCCGTTGAGACGAGAGGCCACACGCTTGGCTACCGTCGACTTACCGCTGCCGGACGGCCCACCTAGTCCAACGACGAAGATGCTTTCGTGAATCGGGATGGTGCTCATATGGCGTATTCCTCGCAGGAATCTCAAAGTAGCTGTCGAGCGGAACCGATTTCGGTCTGGATGTTTGGCTCATGCGCAAAGACGGCTCGCGCTTCCGGAGAGCGTCGTAATCAACGTCTTGAACGATCTTCTTTGACTCGCCACGCTCCACATCTTCGGCCGAAAAGAAACCAGCAAAATGTTGGCCGACAATCTCCTCCGTACAGTATCCCTTGATATTTTCTGCCAGTCTTTCCGGATTCAATGGCAAGTAGGGCTGTCCGCGAACTCACCGTCCACCAACATGGCATTAAGAAAATTGCCACACTCCGTGATTTTTGCCAGTAGCGGATCGTTCTGCACTGCGAGTGGATTGATCGATTTCTCAGCATTGAGGGAATGGACGGAGGCTTGGGTTGTGTTGTCCCACTCCCCCAGATTCGTGTTCTCATTTCTGAGCAGTTGCAGAGCTTTTTGATCGGAGTCGGTTTTCGCCGCCAACGACGTTTGACTTAGGCTCGCCTCTGCGCGGACGCGGTGATCATGGAGTAAGGGAACGAGCCAGTTGCCCTCGGCAACTCCAGACCTGATCACGGACGCAATCGCGGCCTTCCACTCCCGCATCTCCGCCAATTGGGAAATACCCGCCTTGGAAAAGTCCTTCGACAAGCCGGGCGCAGTGCGCTCCGGTTTGGCACCGGCTTGTGTGGCCGGAACCGTTAGGATGACGCGGTCGGGTTCAAATTTCACAGCGGCGTTTATCATCCGCGCGAAAGTGTCGACGTCCACGTAGGAATGCCCGTCGATCTGAACGACGGCTGCATCCGCTGTGCGTCCATTCACCACCAATGCTTTCTTTATGGGCGCGTTCTGCCCAAACGCCGCTTGCGGCAATATGAGAGAGAGCGCAAGGGCCGTAACATAGTGGAAACGCCTACGTTTGTTCATAATCATCGACCAAGTGGCGCAGGGCATGCCCTCTCGCGCGGCCTGGCTCATTCCTCTTTTTCTGTGAATTGGGTTGACGGGCATCGCTTGTTCACGAAGTGCCCATCGACCGTCAGAAACCCTGTGATTCTCTAGTATCAAACCCCTGGGCTTCGTAAAGCTGATCAAAATTGATCGTCTTGTTGTCGTGACGGTTCAGTTCCTTTTGGTTTTACAAGCGACTTAAAAAGGCCGTGGTGACTGCCAAGAAACCACGCAAGTCATATTAGACATCGCATTTTGTAGGCTGGAGCCCGCGCGGAAGTGACTGGTGATTTAGTCAGGAAGTCCGTTGCCCATACTGGCGGGGTGCATTTACATCGACGCAACTCGGCGCTCACGGAGCTTGGTTTGGACCTCCGCCAGGTATTGCCGAGCTTGCTCGCGCGTCCTGATTGACACTACCCGCTGGAGGATGGCCGTCCGTTGCTCCGGTGACATTTCAAGATCCTGGCGCAGAGCTGAATGGAGAATCACCGGCAGCGTGCCCTGGTCGACTGTCTCCTCCGGTCTGGCGGCAACCATCGTATTCAAGTCAGGCACCATCATGTTCATTACTGCCGGCTGCGCTCCAACAGTTGTGGGCGAAGGTAGGGTTGCGGGGGTGTCGGTCCTCGGTGTATTCAAGGAAAGGAGCAGGTCGAGACGACCAGCCTTTGCATCGCGTTGGGTCAGAGGCTTGACCCCAAAGAAAGCCTCGATCGTGGCGGGTATCGAAGCATGGTCATACAACCGATGGTCAATCACGTTTTTCGGGACCATTGGTGAGATGACGATCGCTGGCACGCGAGGCCCATACTGTTCGAACGTGAAACCGAACTGATTGTGTTTGTCCTGAGGCGCTGTATCGCCCGGCGCCACCGCACCAGGGGGAATGGCATGATCGTAAAACCCCCCGTGCTCATCCCAAGTGATGATCAAAACACTGCTATTCCAATGCGGAGAGTTGCGGATCGCTTCATAGGTTTCCTTGATTAGTCCCTCTCCCAGCGTGACATCGGTGAGCGGGTGCTGCGAAGAGCTGTTTTTGTATTCGTTCAAAACATCGTAGCTGGGCTCGATGAACACATAGCCGTAGGGATAAGTGGGCTGGCTAAGATCGCTGGCGAAATTGCCATAGTGCAGGATGTCCGAGAGGCTGATGCCCTTCAAAGCCGCGACCATCGGGAAATCGTCGCCGGCGTACAAACGGCGCGACACTCCCTTCCTTTTCAGAGCATCAAAGATGCTGCCGGCCTTGAACTGGAAACCTCCTATCGTCTCCCATCCAACGATTTCTTCCGTGGTCGGGCTGTGGTCAAGCCCGCCGGAAGAGGCTGCGTGGACAAACATGCGGTTCGGCCAAGTGGGACCTGGCATGGATGCGTGCCAGTTGTCGCAGACCGCAAATTCCTGGGCTAAGGCGACCAGCATGGGAAGTTGCGCGGGAGCAAAACACTTCATGACCTCACCCGGCTTCGCAGCCCCGCCGCTCGCCCCGTATGAGGAAACGAACCCCGTATTGTTGATGGCTGGATACTGGCTGCCGGCAGGGTAAGTCACTCCCGCTCCACAGAGCTGCTCTAGAACATTCGTGAACTCGTGTCCCGGGTCGGCCGACATTACGTTGTCCGCGCCCCGGATAACAGGGTAAGGGCGGCCATTAAAGGTATTTGCTTCGCTCCCAGTCAAGCCATTGATCTGTGTCGAACCGCCGTTCACGGCATCATGACCCCTCATGCCCGAGAAACCGAGCATGTGATCAAACGATCGGTTCTCCAGCATGAGAACGAACACGTGTTGGATCAAGTTCGCCATTTCCATTCCGCCAGCACGCTACGTGGAGGCTATTCGGCTACGCTTTCCTTCGCACCCTGTGCATTCTCGGAAAAGCCAGCACCAGTTCCGGCACCCGGGGTTCTTGTATCTCGGCTTCGATGCGAATTGCTCGGTGTTTAGGAAGGTTCCCGCCGAACATGCGCGCTATATTCACAAGCGAGCGGCTCCCGCAGACCAGGCAGGTGTCATGGGGGCTGTCACTGACAACCTCGCATTCGGCGCACAGGACGGCATTTTGCAGCGCAACCGCATTGAGAAACCGCGCACCGTCCATCTCCGAGCTCGTCATCACAGATACTCACGGCACATTCAATTCTTTGACCCAATTCTAACGACTTACTATCTGGCGACGAGTAACTTCGTTGACGCCTGGGTTTCAATTCGATCACTGCATTCATTTTCACTCTCGCTCTGGTCTGACTTGTTCAGCGGCCGAAACCGTTCCGGAGAATCCACCGCTCCCTCCCAGAAGATAATGTGCACGCCGCGTCAGAGTCTCCTCTAAGCTCGCGGCCATCGTTTTTCATCGACCGATGAATTTGCGAACACGCCGTCGATCTTTCTCATGATCCGTTCGGCCCGTTGAACTGCGGATGCAACCAGCGACTCCGTACGCGGGCTCGGACCGGCTGTCAAACATATCCTCGGTGCCCTTTAGACGACGCGCCACGAGGATGCCCGCGATGATCCCAAGTCCTCCTAACAAGAAGAAGGACGAGAAGTACCTCTCGCATACCGAATGGCTTCGGCAAGCTTTCGGAGTTCTTGAATCTCGGCTTCGATGCGAATTGCCCGCTCAGGCTACGTCAATCCGACGCTGAACATCCACCCACGCCCCTCCACGCCGTTCTTGGAACCGCGTTACCTTGCCAGGGATAGGAATGCCTTCGCTCTCCGTGCAATGTTGGATGACGAGCGGCGTAGCACACGGCTCCGGGGCTTCGGAATCAATCCGGCACTCAATGTGACAACTATCGCACTGAAAGAAGACCGTGCAGATCATGTCCGTAGCCCCGCCCGTTAGGCATCGTACTTCCGCGTATCCGGAAATAATCCCACTGACGTAACCAAGCCGAAGCGCATGTCGAGAATGCGCCCCCGCGTGAACCTATTTGTAGGAGGCTTACGTCCTACGAATCATCCTCGGCCCCACGGGATCTCCCAGAGTTTCTCCCTTACATTCGTGCAAGCCGAACTTCTCTCGCAAATATTGCTCCGCGCGTATCGGGTCACGCTGGAGCTTGGATGGAGTAAGGAATTTATAGTGGCATCGAGAGCAAGAAGCCATCGACGGAACCTGGTTCCCGAACCTCTGGAGAATCTTGAAACTGCGTTCCACCATGAGCTACATATCCTAACTCGCCCGCTTAATCGACGCATCGCCACAACTATCAGTTGGCTATCTAATTTTCACCGCGCTGCGACCGCCGAGTCCTCGCGTCGCCAGATCGACAATCCTAGCGCTCCCATTGCCAGTGCGCCCAGCGTGGTGGGTTGCAGAGAATCTGGAACGGGAGTGGTTAGCGCTGCATCTGGCCGCTCGATATTGCGATCGTCCATGCCCTCGGTCTGACCCGCAACGATTCCCTTGCCGGGGATGGTTTCGTAGGCGTAGCCGGTCAATGTGCCAGAAATCTTACTGTTAACGGTAATGCTCAACCGCGCCCAACCATAGTGGGTTCTGCCACGAATCTTAAACTTTAGCCCAAGGAAACGATTTGTGGCGTTAAACCAACTTCCGCCGTGATGGCCCGTAGTTAAGAAGAACGTAGAGTAGGCTAACGAAGCGCGGCCCGGAGGAAAGGGCCGCTTGGAACCGATGCGCGCACCGCGATCGAGCGCAAAAGCGCTATTCCTCCCGAATCGGACGTGCCCTTGGACCGCATTTCCGGGCCCAGGCTCCGCATAAAAACTTGCTTGGAACCCCGAGGTCGTGCTCATGTGATGGTTAAGGAGAGTGAAGTCAGTTATGCCGTCATGGTTAAGGTCGAGATCGTAGCTCTTGCCAGGTGAGATGACGCGATGGGTAGCGGTGTAAACAATTTTTGCCTCTGACGGCGGAGCCAAGGTCAGCAAGCTGACGCCAGCCGCACTTGCCGCCAGCGCGTACACATTGAGTTGTCGGTGAAGCGAATCGGAAATACGAGCGGTCTTACGGGGCAGGGGTGAAGGTTTCATGGGACAGTCCTCCGCGCGGATTACAATACTCCATCAGTCCGAAACGAAAATCAATACCGTGAATTAGTATTTTCTCCCCAACGCCAGCCCCGGCCCGCGAGGCCTTAGCGCAAGTTTGCGCCGTCTGTTCGCCGGGGCTTAGGGTTTTGAGCGATATGGGGATTTAACGCCAATCATCCGATGGCGTGCCCTCCGCAACCGCGCCAAACTCGTACAAAACCGACCATTGACAGCCGTTCCAGCCGAGGCCGATAAATGCGGCGCTCGGCCAGTCCCAGCCCCCGTTGGCGTCGGGCCTGCTTTTCACGCGAGTCTTGGTATGTAACGTGACTAGCGAATCTTGCGCCGGAAAGAGTTCCAATGGCCAAAGCGCGAACTTGTGAGTTGTCTGCTTCTGCACCGAGCCGAAAGGCCAGAATGGAGAAATCCACCTCATTCAAAAAAGTATGCATTGTCTTTGCGTTTTGCATCGCGACGACAGTTACTTCGCCCGCGCAAACTTTCACGACACTGGTGAGTTTCGATGGGACGAACGGTGATTACCCCGCATACATGTCTCTCATTCAGGGTTTCGACGGCAACCTATACGGGACAACTGACAGAGGTGGCGCGAACGGTTTAGGTGAGGTCTTCAAAATCACCGAAGCTGGACACCTGACGACGCTGCACAGCTTCGACTCGACGGAAGGCGCTAACCCTTACGGACTGCTTCAAGCCACCAGCGGGATTTTCTACGGGACCACTAGTGGTGGCGGAACCGATGGGTATGGCACGATTTTCGAAATCACCACCGAAGGCACGCTGACCACACTTCACAGCTTCGACGGTATCGACGGCTACGCTCCCGCCGCGGGGTTGGTGCAGGCCGCCAATGGGAACTTTTACGGTACCACTTACTTTGGCGGGACCAACAACGACGGCACGATTTTTGAGATTACTGCGTCTGGCAGTCTTACCACGCTTTACAACTTTTGCTCTCAAACTGCGTGTGATGACGGCGAATACCCAGAAGGGGTGCTGGTGCAAGCCACCAATGGGAATTTTTACGGAACCACCAATGGAGGCGGGGCCAATGGCGAGGGCACGGTTTTCGAAATCACCGCAGGGGGTCGGCTAACCACGCTGCACAGCTTCAACGGCAGTGACGGTGGATACCGGCAGCAGGACTAGTGCAAGCCATCAACGGGAACTTTTACGGGACTACTAGCGTGGGCGGGACCAATGGCGAAGGCGTGATTTTCGAGATTACCGGGTCTGGCAGTCTTACTACGCTTTACAACTTTTGCTCGCAAACTGCCAGTGATGACGGGGAATATCCGGAGGCGGAGCTCGTACAAGCCACCAATGGGAATTTATACGGGACAACCTACTATGGTGGCACAAACGGCACTGGGACGGCTTTCGAATTTACCATTGCTGGGATACTCACGACGCTGCACAGCTTCGATTCAGATGAGGGCGTAAAACCCGTACGGGGGACTCGTGCAAGCCACTAACGGGGCTTTCTACGGCACAACCACGCAGGGAGGGGCGACCAACGACGGCACGGTCTTCAGCCTGTCGGTGGGCCTTGGTTCGTTCGTGGAGACGAATCCGATTTCTGGAACGGTCGGAATAAAGTTGACCATCTTGGGGAGTAACCTGGCGGGCGCGACCAGCGTCACCTTCAATGGCACGGAAGCTACTTTCAAAGCGTCGAGAACCCACACTACGAGCACGGTACCAACCGGTGCTACTACTGGCACGGTCAAAGTGGTGACGCCCAAGAAGACACTAAGAGCCTCTAACAAAACCCCATCGACAATCACTTACATCGGATGTTCCTCAAAAGTTCTCCATCATCCAAATGTTGCCCTCAACGGTCCAATTGCTGATAGCCAGATGGCGTCCGTCCGGGGACGGGATGGCATACTGGAGTGTTCCGGGGACGCCTTCTTTCTTCCACAGAACCTGTGAATTACCTCGCATGTCCGCGTGCAGCAGGACTGAACCTTGCTGTACAGGGCTAGAGACAAAAAAGCCCGCCCCGTTTGCTGCCCAGGTTACAGAATCTAAGCTCGGCCAACCTTTTACTCTGACCTCCCGCGGTGTCTTTCCAACCAAAGATAGGACGTAGATTGGCCCTGCCTGTTTATTAAGGACGGCAATGCGAGCACCGTCGGGAGAAAGGCTCCAGACATAATAACCATTGGGGTTGATATCAAACCTGGTGAGCTCCTGGCCTCTACCGTTCAGCGAGTCTAGGGCAGTGAAGATGAGTTGCTTCCGATCCTGACTCTGCTCCGCTATCGCGCACAAGGTTGCGGGGGGGGTTGCGCATGAGGGAGGCCCGTAAAAATTGCCGGTCGTGACCAATTCCGCCGGGCCGCCTTCTACTGGAACGCGCATGAGTTTTGTCGGAATTGAAGAAGCGCTCTCTTTCTCCCTGATCGTGTATAAAACCGAGGTGCCATCCGCGCTGGTGCGGGGAAGAGTGACATCGTTGGCGTCCAAATACGCTGAGGGTCCGGGAAGCGCGGTGATAATGGGTTCGGCAGTGTCCTTGTCTAGAAACTGCTTGTAAATGCCCCAGTGCTCGTTGCCCAGCCTGTTGCTGAAAACAACTGCCTTGCTATCGGCAGTCCATGCCGATGGATAGGTCTTGTTTCTTGTCAGAGTGAGCCGCCTGGGCGTGCTAATGCGGGTTCCGTTGGCTTCGAGCTTAGCAACATAGACACTGAACTGAGCTGCCCATTCCAGGAACGTCAGTCGCTTGCCGTCTGCGGTCAAACTCCCAAAGCCCAGGCAAAAACCGGTCCAGTTAGTGATCCGCCTGGGCTTTTCGATTACTCTCCCAGTATGGTTGTCAATTCGCATTTCCCAGGAATTACAGGCATATTCGTTGGAGGTCCACTCTGTCACCACGTAGATCATCCGCCCGTCCGGCAGCCAGAAGTAATCCATTAAGCTCTCGCCGGCTTTAGGAAGCGCTTTGATCGGAGGCCCGCCTTGCAGATCGCGGGTTTCAACCGCAATCTCAGATTTGTCAATCGTCAGATAGCCGAGTCGTCGTCCATTCGATGTCCACTGGGGTTGGTCCATTGTTTTGCTTCCATCGGTCTCAAAGAGTTTCCGCGCCTCCTCCCCATTTGGTCCCATTAACCAGATTTCGTGACTGCGGTTCGTGGTAAACGCGACCAAAGAACCATCAGGAGAGATGGACGACGCGAACGCGTCGTCGCGAAGCTTCTGGGGAGCTCCGCCCAACATGGAGACCGTCCAGGCGCTCGGGCGCTGCTCGGGGGAATAACGCTCTGGCGGTGGAGTCCAGTTGGCAAGAAATCTGGTACCGTCGGGGAACCATTGGCCAACCGCCCAGTCCACCGTACCGCCCGTCAGAGCTTCCGGCCGAGAAATGTCCTGCGTGGCGCCGGTCTCAATGGCCTTGATGTGGATCCCCCTCAGATCGCCATAAGCCAGGTATTTGCCATCCGGCGAAATCGTACCGCTCCTGATCGGGTTCTCACTGGAATTGCTGGTGAGTTGCCGCAGCTTCAGTTCAGGCAAGGATGAAGAGGGTGAGTGGCGGTTCGTAAACCCGAATATGGCAAACGTGATTACGAGAACTACAAAGACACTCACAATAACCAATGGCCAACGCCCATGCAGTATCGTCGTCTCCGGCTTCAGGCGACTCAGGTCCGCGCGCAACTCGGACGCTTCTTGATAGCGGGCGTCGCGAACCTTCTCTAATGCCCTGGCAATGATCGCTTCCAGTTTGGCCGGAAGCTCCGAGTTCAATTGGCGGGCCGGCAGGGTGGTCCTGTGCAAGATGGCATCATGAATGTCCGCCGGCGTATCTCCCGCGAAAGCCTGTTGTCCCGTGGCCATTTCATACATCACGAGTCCGAACGAAAACAGGTCGGTGCGCGCGTCCAGTTTCTCGCCCCGTACTTGCTCCGGAGACATGTAGGAAGCCGTCCCCATAGCGTCTCCGGTTCGGGTCAAGTTCAGCGAGGGCGTCGCCGACGAATTGGACGACGGCGTGCAGTCGGGTATGTGAGGTTCAGCGGCGACAGCAACGCGCTCGCCCTCGACCAGTTTGGCCAGCCCGAAGTCCAGAATCTTGGCTTCACCCCGATGGGTGATGAAGATATTCGCCGGCTTGATGTCGCGATGGATGATCCCCTTCTGGTGCGCGGCTTCCAGGCCCGCAGCAACTTGGACCGCGAGATCCAGCACCTGTTCGACCGAGATCGCCTTCTCACCGGATGTTGCAGCGGCCAAGCGATCCCTCAGGGTTTCTCCTTCCAGGTACTGCATCACGATGAAGGGCTGGCCCTCATGCTCGCCGAATTCGTAGATGGCACAAATGTTCGGATGATCCAGCGCAGAGGCCGCGCGGGCTTCGCGCTCAAAGCGTTCGATGGCCACAGGATTGGCGGCCAACTCTTCGGGTAGAAACTTTAGCGCCACTGGGCGGCCGAGCTTCAAGTCTTCGGCCTTGTACACCACTCCCATGCCACCGCCGCCGAGCACCTCCAGAACCCGGTAGTGGGTCAGCTTCTTGCCAATCAGGTTTGCGCTAGCAGGGACCTGGGGTTGGGTACCAGCCTCTGTACCCGCAGCCTCCTTGACGTCAACCACAAATCGATAGCCGCGTTTGGGTATGGTTTCGATATACTCGCGGCCGTTCGTCGCCTCACTCAGGATTTTTCTCAACAAGGAAACGTGTTTGGCGACATTAGCCTCCTCAACGAAGGTGTTGGGCCAAAGCCGTCTCATCAGGTCATCTTTATCCACCAAATGGCCGGCGTTCTCGACCAGCACAAGCAGGGCTTCGAAGGCCTTCGGCGCGAGCAGCACGGGCTTGCCGTCGAGGATCAGAAGGCACTCGCTCGTGTCGAGGCGAAAAGGACCGAAGCTGTACAAGTGCCCTGTTTTCTCGCTCATAGTCCCCGGCTGGATTTCTTCAAGATTTCTTCACAATTTCGGAAGGACTCCTAAACCGCAGTCGAGTTACGGTGCCCGTCGAGTGGATTGATACGGCCTGGGAAGCCATCCGGAGCACATTCTACGGCGGCTTAGGACTAAGGGCAACCCAAGCGTGGCAGCCGGGAAAGGGCCGGGTAAATCGAGTCTGCACTCACGGTGGAAACAAAACAAGGAAACAAAACGAGAAGGAGAAGATTATGAAATACGCAAAATCGATGTGCATCGCTGCAATGGGGTTACTCGTCGCGCTGGCCATCCCGGTTTCGCTGGCCGCGCAGGAACATCATACCGAGCACCAGCAATACAGGCTCGTCGATATGGGCACGCTCGGCGGGCCGAGCTTCACCGGCGACCAGTTTGCAAACCCAGGTACCATGTTTCTTAACAATAGCGGAATCGACTCAGGAGCCGCGGACACCTCTACGCCCGACCCTTACTATCCAAACTGTTTCTTTCCAAACTGCTTCGTCTCTCACGCCTTTCGATGGGGTAGTGGCGTCTTGACTGACCTCGGCGCGCTTCCAGGTGGCAGCAGCAGCACCGGCGTCGGAATCAATGCACGTGGATGGCTTGCCGGATACTCACAAAACGGTGCAATTGATCCCTTGACTCAGTTCCCGGAAAATCGGGCGGTCCTTTGGACCGGCGACCAGATGATCGATTTGGGAACGCTCGAAGGCGGAAATGAAAGTGTCGGTCTCATTGTGAATAACCGGGGCCAGGTAACCGGATTTGCCCAGAACCTGGTGTCCGATCCCTTCTTCGGGACACAGGTCCGTACGTTCGTATGGGACAAGCAGAAAGGGATGCAGGACGTGGGTACCTTGGGGGGACCTGATTGCCCGCCCTTTGGCAATATAACTATCAACGAAAGCGGGCAGGTAGTTAACTCCTCGTTCACAAACTCGGTTGTGAACCCTGTGACCGGGTTCCCAACGACCGAACCGTTCCTGTGGGAGAAGACGAAAGGCATGAAGAGTCTTGGCACGCTCGGTGGCACTTTGGGTTTTCCCTTTTCCTTGAATAACCGAGGTCAAGTCGTCGGCAACTCGAACATGCCCGGAGACCTAACGTTTCACCCTTTTCTGTGGGACAAAAAGAACGGGATCAAGGATCTGGGTACCTTGGGAGGAAATAACGGCCAAGCGGACCAGATCAACGAGGACGGAGACGTTGTAGGTAGAGCCGATTTGCCCGGCAGTCAGACGCACGACGGGTTTCTCTGGAGAAAAGACACGATGACTGACCTCAGGCCCCTACCAGGTGACCCGTGCAGTAGGGCGAATTGGATTAATGAACAACACCAAGTCGTAGGCAACTCGTCGGATTGCACCAACCCTTTGCACGCGCTGCTGTGGGAAGACGGAGGTCCAGCAAACGACCTGAACACCCTGATCGCACCGAACTCAAGTCTGCAATTAACGAATGCAAATAACATCAACGAACGCGGAGAGATCGCTGGCTCTGGGGTACCTGCTGGCTGCCAGCCTGCGGATGTAGATACTTGCGGGCACGCTTACCTGCTGATCCCGTGCGATGACAACCACGGTGAGGGGGGCTGCGGGGAGCGAGTTGCTGGCACAGCCGCGACCACAGTCAACGACGCCGCACCCGCAACCCAGAACCCAACTACAACAGCTCCACAAAGCGCAACCCCGGGCGGAATATTTGCGGAGCCGCGTGCTCGTGGCTATCGCACCCCCCGAGGCGGAGCCTAGGTCACAGCAGTTCGAACCTAGCACTCGAACCGTGCCGCGGCGGAGCAGCAGGGTCACGCACCAGGTCCGCCCGGCGATGTTTCCATCTACGTCACACGCAAGCCAAAGGAGAAGATTATGAAATTCGAAAAAGAGGCATGGATCAATGCGATAGGGTTAGCGGTCATGCTCGTGGTCGGAGCCTGTGCAACGCAACTGGCAGGAGCAGTCGACAATGAAAAGGTACTCTACAGATTCAAGGGCGGGACTGATGGGAAATATCCATATGGCAGTCTGACGCGGGATGCGAAGGGAAATCTCTACGGCACCACTTACTTTGGCGGCGCTTCCGGTGCCGGAACGGTTTTCAGGCTGGGCAAGACCGGCAAGCAGAAGGTGCTGCATAGCTTCACTGGGGGGAAGGACGGAGGATATCCGGTCGCGGGTGTGATTATGGACGCGGCGGGAAATCTCTACGGCACTACTCTGCAAGGCGGGGATTTTGGTGCCGGAACGGTGTTCAAGGTCGACACAACCGGCCACGAGACTGTTCTTTACACGTTTACTGGAGCGTATGACGGAGCGTTCCCGTACGCAGGTTTGATGATGGATGCTGCGGGGAACCTTTATGGCACCGCCTCCTCGGGCGGGTTCCCACCTTATACTGGCCTAGTATTCAAGCTCGACACAACCGGCCACGAGACCGTCCTGTATTACTTCATGAACAAGGGAGATGGGGCTTATCCCCTCGCGGGTGTAATCATGGACGCGAACGGCAATGTCTACGGCACTACTTACTACGGCGGCACTTCTGGCGCCGGAACGGTGTTCAAGGTAGATGGGGCCGGTACAGAGACGGTGCTCTACAGCTTTACCGGCGGGAATGACGGTTCAAATCCCGTCGCAGGTGTGACCATGGACGGGAAGGGGAATCTCTATGGCACCACTGAGTTCGGCGGCAGTTCGCCAGACTGCGGCCCCCTTGGATGTGGAGTAGTGTTCAAGCTGGACACGACCAACAAGGAGACTGTGCTGCACACCTTCGGTGGTGCGGGGGGTGAGGGGGCAAACCCGACAGCAGGTTTGCTTCTTGATGCGAAAGGTAATCTCTACGGAACGACTGAATATGGCGGCGGCGGCAGCAACGGCGCCGGAATGGCGTTCAAGCTGGATAAAACCGGCAAGGAGACTAAGCTCGAAGTGTTCACTGGGGGGACAGACGGGGGATTTCCCTACGCGGGGTTGATCCGGGATAGTGCCGGGAACCTCTATGGCACCGGGCAGCTCGGAGGTAATCTGAGCGATTGCACGAACAACATCAGCAACGGCTGCGGAGTAGTGTTCAAGATCACTCCTTGATGACGATGGCAAAAGCAAGTTTCAGGGCGAGAGGATGACTGCGATTAGTGTCTGGCTTGCGCCATCGCGATCCTTGTCGTGGCTCCGTAACTTATTAACCTAGGTAATTGCACCAATGAGGCGGAGCTTGAAGAAATGAGTTCCGCCTACGACTACTCTGACGTTCTGAATATTCCCAGTGAACTGCTGCTGCTCTTCCCGAAAGCGTCACCTGCGGGTAACTCCTTTTGACAGCCTCCCGCTACAGAGTATGATGGTGCCGATCAGCGCGGAAGTCAGCACCTCCCGCCTTTGGATGCAATGCGCCTGAACGAGGCCGGATCACGAACCCAATCGGAATTCGGTCATGCTATGTAAGAAAGTGACAGGCCTTTGCCGGGTGGGATGCGTTTCTGAATATTGGGCCAATTCGGGTCCTCGGCTCGCATGACGAATGACGACGGTCAGCATCTTCGCAAGACGAGTGCGTGGGCTAGGGTTGGGCCTCGTGTTGTTCTTCTCGTCCGCCTTTGCTCCAGCACAAAGCTCCCAGTCAGGGGGCATCACCGGCGTGGTGAAGGATCCCTCGGGCGCGATAGTTCGAGGTGCAACCATCGAGGTTTACAACGGGGAAACTGGCGTTATGGAACGCCGTGTGACCACCAACGCTGACGGCTTGTACACCGCGGGATTACTTCGGCCGGGACCCTATCGCGTGGAAGTTACGGACCCGGGTTTCGGGAAGCTTGTCGCAAGACTCGCAGTCCGGCTCAACGAACTGGAGCGTCACGATGTGACCCTGGAAGTAGGGAAGCTCCGACTGGAGGTCTCAGTTGAAGCTGCCGGAACCCTTATTAACACAGAAAACCCAACCACTGGCGAACCCATCGATAACCGTACTCTGACGAATCTGCCGTTGGCCGAGCCAGACTATCTGTTCCTGTTGGGTCTATCAACGGGAACAAGCACTGAGCCGCCAGACGTGCGCACCTCAGGCCGCGCCACCGTCGACATCAGCGTGAATGGACAGCGCACCACCAACAACAGCGTGACGGTTGAAGGAATCAATGTTAATGATTTCAATCTCGCGCACTTTGATAATCTCCCCATCCCGAATCCTGAGGCGATTCAGGAGTTCAAAGTCGCGACCTCGCTCTATGATGCATCTCTGGGCAGCAAAGGTGGTGGTGCGTTGGCACTCGTCTTGAGGTCCGGGACCAGGGACCTGCACTGGGAGTTGTACGGGACCGTGCGCAACGACGCCTTCAACGCCAACGAGTGGTTTCGCGCCCATGCCAACGAGCCCCGAGCCAAGCTGATTCAAAACGTAATCGGCGGGCAAGCGAGCGGCCCCTTTCCGTTGCTCAAAGGTTTTTGGTTTGCCAACGTGCAGGCAATTCGGGGCCGGAATGGTGTCGATCCGAACGGTTCGAGCATCAGTCCCACGATTACCGCGTTTGCGATGAATCCTGACGGCAGCACTTCTGCCGCCCTACTTGCGGCTCAGTATGGGTTGTCGCCGTCACAGATCGATCCGGTTGCGGTGAACATCTTGAATGCCAAGAGCAATTACTATGGTGGAACTTATCTTATTCCGCGTCCCGGTCAGCCGGGATGCAGCAACTTTGTTTCCGCACCCTCAGGCTCAGGAAACCCCGGAACGTTTAGCTGCAATTTCAGCAAGACGAGCGCCCCAAGTGACACCCAGTTCACCGTAACTTACGACCGTCCCCTGCGGCATGACCGAGATAAGCTGCAAGTCCGTACTTTCTACGACAACCTGAGAGTGACGAAGCCATTGGCCACCGCCAGCGATTTAGCAGGACCCATTGACGAGCCTCTCGATAACCGGTTCGCCAGCCTTGGCTACACGACCCAGATCAGTAGTCGTCAGTTGAACGAGATAAGATTTGGTGTTAGCCGATTTGTGTTTGCGCTGAAGCCGCTGGACCTGGTGACCTTGCAGGAGGTGGGCGCCTCTCTACCGAATTCCTCGGCTTTCCCGGGACTATATCAGTTCTCTCCCGGGCCATTCTTGTTCGGCGCAGGGTACAACGACGACCGCGGCACCGCCTCCAATTCGTACCAATGGGGTGATGGCTGGTCCATGACAGTAGGCAGGCACAACCTTCATGCGGGCGGCGACCTCATACGCTATCAATTGAATCGTTACAACAACCAGAATGCGCGGGGGGGCGCCTTTTTCTTTCCCGGTCCCGGCTCTTATTCAACAGTGTGGCTCAATTTCATAACTGGTACCGTCACCTCCGCGTCCGCCGGGGCGGGCGACTCGAAGCGATACTTCCGCGCTTTCTCCGCTGATCTGTACGCGCAGGACGACTATCGTTGGTCATCCCGGTTCACTGTGAACCTTGGCCTGCGCTGGGAACCCATGCAGTTCGCGCACGAACTCTTTCATCGCAATGCCAACTATGATTTTCACCAGGCCCAGCAGGGGCTGAACCCGTTCCTCTTCCCCGCAGCCATGAATCTGAGTGGCGTCACCGGCACTCCCGGTGTGTCGGACTGTGCCTTGCGGCACTGCTGGGACTTGAACAATTTAGCACCAAGGATCGGCTTCGTGTGGGACGTATTCGGCAATCAGAGAACCGTGCTTCGCGGCGGGTATGGCATCTACTATCAACAGCTCTCCAACCAGACTGAGCTGCAGGGCTCCATGGGTGCACCATTTTTTGTGACGCAGAATCGGTTTAATCTCAACGGGGCCTCCTTGCTGCTGGCAGATCCGCTACCCAACGAAGCCACGGGTGCGAGTAAATTACAGCCACAGTACATGCCGGTCAAGTCGTCCTTCGCTGGAGTCACTGGAAATGTTAACGATCCTAATGCGACGGTAGACTGGGTGAACCCGGCCGGCCAGCTCTGTCAAATCACCCCTGGCGGAGCGGCGAACAACTGCAGCATCGACCTCACAACGTTTTCGTCTGCAGATCCCAATCTGCACTCTCCCTACACTCAACAGTGGAATCTAACGCTGCAATTGCTCGTGGGGCACAACTGGGCATTGGAAATAGGCTACATTGGTTCGCACGGTCTTGGGGGCATCGCGACTTGGAGGCCGTTCCAGGCCAGGTTGGCGAGCCCAACCGCGCCGATCACCGTCGAGGACATGTCGGGAAAACTCTACAGCATCACGACCAACACCTTGGCCAATGAAACACTGCGTGAACAAACGCTGGGACTCACTGGGCTAATCGGCGCCAATTACACGTCGAATATCGGTAACCAGATCTACCACTCTGCTCAATTTACCCTGTCGCATCGATTTCAGAGTGCTCTATTTTTCCAGGCAGGCTATACTTTTGGGAAGAACATCGACAACGTCAGCGGCTCCATCAATACTTACGAACTGAATGGCAGTCCCGGACGCGGAGGCGCAAGCGCCTACAACGATCAAAGCAATATCTCGGGCAACCGAGCTCTCAGCGATTTGGACCGGCGTCATCGTTTGAGTGTCAGCCTTGTTTACGAGCTTCCAGTTCCCAAGACCGGGATACTACGCAGCCAGGCATTTCAAGGCTGGGGAGTAAGTGGACTGCTGACTCTCCAAAGCGGGCAACCGTTCACGGCTGGCGATGGCTTTGTGGGCGGGGCGTACGGCGGTACGGGAGGCACACCGTTGGCGGTCTGCGGAAGCAGTCCAGTCGCCACCTTGGCAGGCGACGCAACTCTCGCAACCTGCACGCCCGGCACACCGACGAATCCGCTCGCAGCCCAGACGTCGGGGCCAATCCAGAGTCGTCTGGACAACTATATCAACCCTAACTTCTTCAGCAATCCTCTACCGGTTCCCTTCGCCGGAGATGCCTTCTCGAATGGCTTCGGCACCCCAGGGATGCGCAATATCTACCGCGGTCCATTCCAGGAGAATGTGGACTTCTCGGTCATGAAGAACTTCCAGATCGGAGAGAGACACCAGGTCCAATTCCGGACCGACCTCTTCAATCTCCTCAACCACCCGGTGTTCTCCATCCCGACCTGCCCCAGTTGTGGAGACCTGTTCGGCTCCCCGGTGAACTTCAGCAAGATCACGCAAACCGTAATCCCAGCCCGCTTGATCCAGTTCGGATTGAAGTATTCTTTTTAGTGAAGGACTGTTTTCTGCCGCCACTGCGGTGCGACCGATAAGCCGCGGGCTGGATATTCAGAAGTTTTCCAACATCCAGATGTCGCTGTCCAACGTCCAACTTTTCATTGCGAGATGGCGGCCGTCAGGGGACGGAATCGCATATGTTCCAGAGCCCCCGTCCTGCGTCCACAGAACCTGAGAGTTGCCTCGCAAGTCGACGTGCAGCAGAACTGAGGCTCGCTGCGTGTGGCCAGAAGTGTACAGACCTTTTTCATTTGCTGCCCAAGCCACAGAATCTAGACTCTTCCACCCCTTCACTTTGACCTCCACTGACGGTTTTCCGTCAAACCAGAGGATGTGAAGCGTTCCTTCCTCTGTATTAAGGAGAGCAATGCGAGTGCCGCCGGGGGAAAGAGCCCAGACATGGTCGCCGTTCCAGACATGGTCGCCATTTGGGTCGATATCAGACCGGGCGAGCTCGCGGCCGCGGCCGCTCTGCGGATCGACGGCAGTGAAGACGAGCTGCTTAAGATCGGGACTCTGCTCAGCTATCGCACACAACGTTTCTGGGGGATTCGCGCAAGAAGGCGGCCCTTGCAGATTGCCTGTCAGCACAAGTTCCGGATGACCTCCTGCCAGCGGAACTCGCATGAGATTTGTCCAGCCAGAGGAACCATTCTCCTGCCCCTTAATCGTATAAAGGACCCACTGACCATCTGGGGAGGTTCGGGGCAAGGCGATGTCCTTCTGGTCCTCATATACTCCATATCCCGGAAGAGATGCTACGACAGGTTCGGCGGCGTCGTTGTCGAGGGATTGCTTGTAGATGCCCCAACCCCCGTTGCCGCGGCTGGCAAAAATTACTGCCTTGCTATCGGTGGTCCATGCCGATAGGTAGTTCTTGCTTTTTGTTGGAGTCAGTTGCCTGGGAGTGCCGACGCGGGTTCCGTTCGCTGCAAGGTCAGCAACATAAACACTGTGCTGAGCTGTCCATTTGCGAAAAGTGAGCTGCTTGCCGTCTGCGGTTACACTCTCGTCACCCATACAGAATCCAGTCCAGTTTGTCACCCGCCTGGGTTCTCCGATCATCGCGCCAGTATGCTCGTCAATTCTCACCAACCAGTAATTGCAGGTGTATTCATTTTCGCTCTGCTCCATGACTTGATATAGCAGGCGTCCATCCGGCAGCCATATATAACCGCCCAAGCTATTGCCCGTGAAGGAAAGTGTTTTGGTCGGAGGCCCACCTTTCAGGTCGAGGCTTTCAAGAGTAGCTCCCGACTTGTCGATCCTGCTATAGAGCAGCCGTTGGCCATCGGGAGCCCACCGGGCCTCTATCAGGAAACCGTTATCGTCCGTCTCATACAGCTTCCTTGTGTGCTCTCCATTAGCATCCATCATAGATTTCTCTTCCAGGAGGTGTCTCAAACGCAATGAGCGAACCATCAGGCGAGAGCGACCACGGCCCCGCGTCGTCCCGAAGCTTGCGCGGCTCTCCACCTTGTACTGAGAACGCCCACACGCTCAGATGTTTCTCGAAAGCCGCGCCAGCAAGAATTTTTGTCCCATCAGGAAACCACTGGACTATCTGCCAATCGGGGTTATTCTTGAAAGCTTCCGGCAACTGAAGGTCCCGCACCTCCCGAGTCTCAATGTCCCTGATGTGAGTGCCCCTGTAATCGGAGTAGACCAAATACTTGCCGTCCGGCGATATCGCTGAGCCGACCCTCACTGAATTTTCAGTGGAGTTAAAGGTGAGTTGACGAAGCTTCAGCTCGTGTCGGGCGGCCTGTTGTTGTGTAGAAAGCCAAAACAGAACTGCCCCCACTGAGGCAATCACTAAGACGGCACCAAGGACCAGCCAATGGCGGCGGATCCCTTCAGTCGCCTGCTTCAGGCGCTTCAAATCTGTGCCGATCTGAGAAGCGTACGGATACCGCAGCTCGCGGTCTTTCTCCAGCGCTTTGCTGACGATTGCTTCGAGTTTGGGCGGAAGCCCGGGGTTTACCTTGCGCATCGGAGCAGGCGCACGGTTCAGGATGGCATCGTGGAGAATCGCAGCAGTCTGGCCGCTGAATGCGCGCTGCCCGGTAGCCATCTCGTACAACACCAATCCGAAGGAGAACACGTCAGTGCGTGGATCCAGCTTCTCGCCGCGCACCTGCTCGGGCGACATGTAGCCCGCCGTTCCCATCTCCATTCCTGTGCGAGTTAAGGTCTGGTCGCTCGCTAATGCCAGACTCTGCATGTGGGCTCCGCGATCGCCATCGTCACCATCGACCGCCGCCACTTCGGTTAGAGCGGTCACCAGCTTGGCCAATCCAAAGTCCAGAATCTTGACCTGCCCATGCTTGGTCAGGAAGATGTTCGCCGGTTTGATATCCCGATGAATAATGCCCTTTTGGTGGGCTGCCTCCAATCCATCCCCTACCTGAATTGCAATGTCCAGCAACTGGTTAAGAGCCATTGCATTCGCTCCAGATCGCGCCTCAGCCAGCCGGTCGCGCAGCGTGTACCCTTCTAGCAATTCCATCACGATGAAGCGTTCACCTTCGTACTCTTCGATTTCGTGGATGGTGCAGATATTGGGATGGTTCAGCGACGAAGCAGTGCGCGCTTCGCGTTCGAATCGCTGCAGCGCAACGGCGTCACCCGCTAGCTCCTCCGGCAAGAACTTCAGAGCGACGCGGCGGCCCAGCTTCAGGTCCTCCGCCTTGTAAACCAGTCCCATACCCCCGCCGCCAACGACCTCCAGCACCCGGTAATGCGAAAATTTCATCCCGATCAGTTCGGCGCGAAGGAACGGATGCGGGTGAGGCGCAGACTCTGCATGGGTCACCTCCGTGACTGGTACGACGAAGCGGTAGCCGCGTTTAGGGACGGTTTCTATATACTCGCGGTCGCCATCCCACTCGCCCAACGCCTTCCGCAGGAAGAAGACGTGCTTATTGAGATTGCCTTCCTCAACAAATGCGTCGGGCCAGACCTGCGCCATCAACTCGCCTTTCTCAACCAGGTGGCCGGCGTTCTTGACCAGCAGCCACAGCGTGTCGGCAGCCTTTGGGGCGAGGGGAACGGGCACACCGCCGCGCACCAGGACGCGCTTTTCCACGTCCAGGCGGAAAGGACCAAACGCGTAGAAGTGCTTTGTCTCCCGGTCCATAGCAAATGGGAAGAAATTCTCCAGAACTTCGGAAGGACTTCGAAACCGCATCTGAACTACGGTTCGCGGCGAGCATGGATTGATGCGGCCTTGAAAGCCATCCGGAGCACATTCTAGGGTGGCTTAGTGCCCGGCGCAATACCGAAGTGTGGCTGACGGGACAGCTCCGGACGCTGCACGGCGCGAGGCCGACACTCTCCGATGAATAAACCAAGAAGGAGAAGATCATGAAACTCGCAAAACTCAAGTGCATTGCCGCAATCACATTACTCGTCGCGCTGGCCATCCCAGTCTCGCTGGAGGCGCAGGAACACAAATCGAAGCACCAAAAGTACAAGCTGATTGACTTGGGCACTTTCGGCGGCCCGGTGAGCTATAATAGCAACGACCCCAGCGGTGGGGGCGGGGCCTCCGGAATTCTAAGCCCCAGGGGAAGCGTTGTTGGCGCGGCAGACACATCCATTCCCGACCCTAACTATCCCAATACCTGCCTCGTTTGCCCCCTGGATCCCCTGATTCTGCACGCGTTTCGGTGGCAGGACGGTGTCCTGACAGACTTGGGCGCTCTGCCGGGCGTTAACAGCAGTTTCGCAAACTGGATTAGTCCAAAAGGGTTGGTCGTTGGATTTTCAGAAAACAGTGCAATCGACCCATTGCTGGGCGTTCCCGAAGTAGACGCTGTCCTCTGGAAGGACGGTGAGGTCTTCAACCTTGGAACCATAGAAGGGGGATACGAGAGCAACGCATTCGCTGTGAATGACCGGGGCCAAGTAGCTGGAGTGTTCGTCAACACCATCCCTGATCCCTTCTCGCCCTTCGGCCTGCAGGTACGGGCCTTCCTGTGGCAGAACGGTGTGATGGAGGACTTGGGCACGTTGGATACTGGCACTACCGCCTCTGCTTGGTTTATGAACGAGAGCGGCCAGATCGCAGGTTCTTCGTACACTAACACTACCCCTAACCCTGTAACCGGTGTTCCAACCTTTGATCCGTTTCTGTGGGAAACGGGCAGCATGAAAGACCTCGGTACGCTCGGAGGTACATTTGGTTTTCCAAACGACCTTAACAACCGAGGCGAAGTCGTCGGCCAATCTAACCTGGCTGGTGACTTGTCCGCGCACCCCTTTCTTTGGACGGAGGGCTCACTTGAGGATCTAGGCACCTTGGGGGGAAGTAACGGAGAAGCAACTTGGATCAACGATGAGGGTCAGATTGTGGGGACAGCTGATTTGCCAGTTTTCGGACACCACGCATTCCTCTGGAAGCCTGGTATGAAGAAGTTGAAAGATCTCGGAACCGTGGCCGGCGATCCGTGCAGCCACGCGCTCAACATTAACTTACAAGGGCAGGTCGTTGGCAACTCGTCTGATTGTGTAACGCCTCATCACGCCTTCCTTTGGGAGAAAGGGCAGATGGTCGACCTAAACAAGTTGGTGCAGTCCAAATCCGGCCTTCAGTTGGCAGACGCCCTTAACATCAATGAACGTGGAGAGATTGCCGGCTTAGGACTACCTCCCGGCTGTGGCGATCCCTTTGTCTGCGGGCATGCTTTCCTGCTGATCCCATGCGATCACAACCACGACGGCAGTGGGAACTGCGAGGATAATTCTGGGGGTACAACTACCACGGCTCAAAGTAGCTCAGAACCAGTTACGCAGAACCCCAAGTGAATGGCTGAAGTTAGTTCGTCGACCAACGACAGAACCGGCGCAGTGCGAGGCGGATTTGGCCGTCGCTATACCTATCGCGGCTTTGGGGCTCGTCAACCCAACCAACTCCCCGAATGCCAAGGGCGGAGGTTGACTCAATCACCTCCGCCCTTCGATTAGTAACTTCTAACTGTGATCCGACCCATTGCTCGTGTGACGTGCCTTTCGAGAGCGTTCCAGCAGAGGAGAGCACAGGCCAAGGCCAGAAACGCCTCATGGATGTCGGCGCGCTTTTCATAGCGAATACGCAGTCGACGAAAATGGTTGAGCCAAGCGAACGTCCGCTCCACCACCCACCGCCATCGGCCCAATCCGCTACCATGCTCGGTGTTGCGCTTTGCGAGCCAAGGCGTGATGCGGCGGGCACGCAGACCTCGCCGGATCGCCTCCGCATCGTAACCGCGGTCACCCAGCACGCAATCAGGACGATGGCGCGGTCGACCGCGCTCTCCCTGTAGGAATGGGATGGCATCAACGAGTGTGAGGGCCTGCTGCGAATCATTGCGATTGGCACCGGTGAGCTGGATGGCGAGCGGAACACCACGACCGTCGCAGATCAGATGGCGCTTGCTGCCCAGCTTGGCCCGGTCAGTGGGATTCGGCCCTGTTTGGACCCCCCAAAAACCGCGCGCACTGAACAACTGTCGACGACGGCTTGCGACCAGTCAATCTGACCGAAGCGAGCCAGCCAGTCTAGGAGGACGAAGTGGAGGAGGTCCCAGATACCACGCTCTTGCCAGTCACGTAGCCTTCTCCAACACGTCATGCCTGAACCGCAGCCCAGTTCCTGTGGCAGCATTTCCCACGGTATGCCGCTGCGGAGGACGAAGAGAATTCCGGTGAAGCAGGCACGATCTGCCAGGCGAGGTCTGCCACCCTTGGGCCTACGCGGTGCCGGCGGCAGCATCGGTTGAATCAGATTCCACAAGGCATCGGGAAGCAAAGGGCTACTCATAGACTGAGCATCCTAGCACTTGGCCAGCAAGGTGTGTCGGGCCTTCATGGATTGAAAACGAGGTTTTGTTAGATGTTCTAAAGAGCAACGTGCCCTTCAGGGTGCGGCAGCAATAGGTTCTGCCTTGTTCGG
>Ga0210401_10001386_pt1 | contig 28218 bp, 32 predicted proteins | sample IncBWH32MmetaG_FD_150866 | JGI IMG/M metagenome (GOLD analysis project Ga0210401, IMG submission 150866) | Forest soil microbial communities from Barre Woods Harvard Forest LTER site, Petersham, Massachusetts, United States - Inc-BW-H-32-M | ecosystem: Environmental > Terrestrial > Soil >...
CAGAACCAGCAGACCCGCGACGTACCCAAACACTCCAGGCTTCGGGATGTGATGCCGCGCAGCGATATCGGCGTACTCGTGGAAACATAGGACGGCAACCACTGCCACGACCGCAAGAAATGCCCACTGCGGCGCCCATAACACTACGTAGCAAAACGTCGGAATGAGGAGCAGCGCCGTCAGGATGCGCGTCATCGCGCGATTGTGCCGGCCACTTCCACTGACTCTTCGTGGCTGGCGCGTGCGCCGTCGGGATTCAGGCCACCGAAGCGTCGGTCGCGTTTCTGATAATCCAGGATGGCGCGCAGCAGATCCATTCGTCTGAAATCAGGCCAGAGAGTGTCGGTGACATACAGTTCCGCGTAAGCGATTTGCCAGAGCATGAAATTGCTGATGCGCATCTCGCCCGAGGTGCGAATCAGCAGGTCAGGATCGGGCAGGTCGGCCGTGTACAACCGGGAAGCGATGGCTTCTTCGTTGATGCGGAGATCCCCGAGGCTTCCTTCCAGGCGCGCGTCCGCCACTATGGCGTTGATCGCGTCCACCAGCTCGGCGCGGCCGCTATAGTTGATAGCAACATTGAGCCGCATTCCACGGTTGTGAGCTGTAGCATCGATGGCATTCTGCAGTTCCTGCCGGACCTGCCGTGGAAGCCCGTCCAGCCGGCCAATGCAGGTGAAGCGGATGCCATTGCTCAGAATCTCGGGAAGCTCATGGCGCAGATAGACGCGCAGCAGCCGCCAAAGAGTATCGACTTCCGCTCTCGGCCGCTTCCAGTTTTCCACCGAAAAAGCATACAGCGTCAGCGCCTGAATCCCCAGCCGCGTGCAGGTTTCCACCGTGATTCGCACTGTTTCGATGCCGGCTTTGTGACCGGCCACCCGGGTAAGGCTTCGCTTCTTGGCCCAGCGGCCATTGCCGTCCATGATGATCGCAATATGGGTGGGCAAGCGGTTCGGATCGATGCTATGGGCGAGTGCCCAGTCTTTGCTTCCGGGCTTCAAAAATTCGAAGAGATCTTTCATCTAGACAAGTTTTATGGTACACCGGCTCAACTCGATTATGGACCAAGGTGGTTGTACCACGGCTGAAAAACTATACTGAAGAAACCTACTCCGAGGGCCGCAGCTCCTAGGAACGTTCCGAAGGGCAGCTCATAGGTGGATGCATCTTTTCCGGTGAACCAGATGTAGCACAGTCCCACTACGGCGCCTAACAACGATCCGATGATCAACGTCATGAGCGCGCCCTGCAGGCCCAGAAAAGCGCCGATCATCGCCACCATTTTTACGTCGCCGAATCCCAGACCTTCTCGATGGCGAAGCTTTTCGTACAGAAATCCGACCAGCCACAAAGTACCGCCGCAGAACAAGGCGGCGAACAACGATTCCGCCATCGATGCCAGCCGAGGGTGATCGGTTCGCATGAGCAGCAGTCTAACGATGCCCCAGTCAAAAGGAACGAAACCCGCGAATATAACGCCTGCCACAGCGCCCCCCAGCGTGAATTCATCGGGCAAAATTCGCTCTTCAATATCGGAGAACATCAGGGTGATATCGATGGCGGCGAAAACGCAAAACTTGATCGCTGCGGCGGTTGGGCCCAGCATCCAGACCGCGCAAAAGAAAGAAGCGCCCGTCAGCAGCTCTACGACCGGATAACGCCAGGGGATACTGGCACTGCAATGCCGGCAGCGTGCTCTAAGTAGAAAATAGCTGAGCAGCGGAACGTTGTCGAACCAGGCGATTGGCTTACCGCACTCCGGGCAGAAAGACCGGGGCCGGACCACCGATAGATCGCGCGGCAAACGGTAGATGCAGACGTTCAAGAAACTGCCGATGAGCAGCCCCGCGAGTGCGGCTAATGCAGCTTCGATCAAGCGAGTATCCTTTCATAAGCCCGCAGCGTCTCGTTAACCATACGCTCCAGAGAGAACTCTTTTTCCACGCGGCTTCGGGCGCGTGCAGCCAGGCGTAGTGCCAGCGGGCGATCGGCCAGCAAGCGCTGAATCTGCTTGGCTATGGCCGGAGGCTCATTGGATGTCAGCAACCCCGTGGCGCCATCGTCGACAATCTCCGGCAGTCCCCCGACGCAGCTAGCCAAAACCGGAGCGCCCGCGGCCATTGCCAGCAAAACCGCGGACCCCAAGCCCTCCAAATCCGTAATATAAACGAAGACGCCCGCTTCCGGTAAGTCACGAATTAGATTATCGGAGAAATGCACCGGAATATCGGCCAGTGCCGCCGCCTCCTCGATTAGCTTCTTACCCTTTCCCGGATCTTCCAAATCCACCGCCAGCACTCGCGAACGGTCGCCCGTTTTCGGCCAGGAGTCCACTGGAACTCCGTCATACACGACAGTGATTTTTCCAGGTTCGACTCCGGCCTCCATCAGAATACGCTTCACGCATTGGGAGACGGCGATGTAATGTATTGGGCGCCTATACTTCCACCAGGATGCGGCATTACGCCGCACCGGGAATGCCACCCTTCGCGACACCACCAGCGGCTTGCTCGCGAGCAGGGCCATGGTATGCGCGCGCGCATCATGTGCGTGAACCAGATCCACACCCGCGGCTCCGCGAAGCAGCCTGCCGATGCCCAAAGGCTGAACGTCAACCTGTTGCGCTGCCGCCGCTTGCATGAGTGGAGAGCCAGCCGGCGCCAGCAGCCGCGCACGGTGCCCCCCTGCGATCAATCCCCGGATCAAGTACAGCGCCTGCCATTGTCCGCCACGCATCTCGGTACCCGAGTCGATGTGCAGGATAAACAAGGCTACCTTCGCGGACTCATGTTCTTGGCCTTTGCATATTTCACAAAGTTGTAGAGCGCTGCCATGTATGCGATGGCGAGTCCCTCGGTCCCGTCCAGGAATCCGCGTTGCAGGACGTAGGTCTTGAAGAACGTCCATGGAGGGTCCAGAGCCAGCTGCGGCCAGCCGATTTCCTTTTTCTGCTCAACCAACTGCTCGGCGGCCAGCGTGGTGTAGCGGTCCATGGTCTTGAGATGCTCGGAAAGCGAGCTGCACGTGAAATGGAGAATGTTCGATTTCAGATGACCTATGGTTCCTTTCACAGCCACTGATTCGTGAACGTAATCGCCCACCCACTTGGCATGGCGCCGGTCGTAGAGCCGGATTTTGCGGTCCGGATACCAACCCGAGTGCAGGATCCAGCGGCCCAGATATTGCGCCAGCCGAGGCATCGTGTAGGCGTCGAATTGCGGTCCGTTTTTCTTGATCTGCCAGATTTCGGCCTCCAGCGCCTCGCTCAGAGCTTCATCAGCGTCCAGTGAGAGAACCCAGTCGTGCTGGCAATGCTCGGTGGCGTAGTTCTTCTGTCCGGCAAAGCCGCGCCATACCGAATCGATCACGCGCGCGCCCAGCTTGGTTGCCAGTTCCACGGTACGATCGTTCGATCCGCTGTCGATCACCACGATCTCGTCGCAGCAGCGCAAGCTCTCCACCACTCGTGCGATGTTACGCTCCTCGTTGTAGGTGATGATCGCGGCCGAGATCTTCATCGGGGGGCTGTTGATAGTTTAACCCGGCAAGTGAACCGAACCGCCCCATCGAAATTTGCCGCTACATGGGCCGAGGTATAAAGTTGAAGTCGTGACTGCGGCGGAGGCATACGAATTGACTACTCAAGGCGGCACGACTGACTTCGCCCGGCTGATTAGAGCCTGCGAATCGTTCGGACCGTATTGCTTAATAGGACACTTGGCGCTGAACTGCCATGTAGAACCTGTTTATGCGCTTGATGCCGACATCGTCATAACGCAACAGCCTGCGTCTAAACGATGGGCCTACAGCGATCCACAACGACGCTGGAGCAAACGCAAGAAGGATGAACTGGGCTTGATCCGGCTCGCCGAAGCCCATCCCGAATTAAGAGCCAGCTACCCTAGCGACTTGAGGGATCAAATCGACGGCGGGTGATAAAAACCCGATGGACATCTGACGAATTTGACATGCATGCCGATGCTACTCTGCCCCGTTCGTGATTGCCATCTACCTCTCGCGCGCGAAGAGCGGCGAGTGTTTTGTCCGCGCGGGCATTCGTTCGACATCGCGCGCAGCGGATACGTCAATCTGCTCCAGCCGCAGGATCGGCGATCCAAGCAGCCAGGCGACACGCCCACTGCGCTGCAAGGACGGGGGCGATTGCACGATCGCGGCGTGACTGGGCCCCTTCTGAATGCGATCGCGGAAATATTAGCCGCATCGTCGAATGACATCGTTCTGGATGCCGGCTGCGGCGACGGTTTCTATCTCGGCAGCCTGGCTCGCCAAATCGGATTCGACGCGCATGGCGTCGACATTTCGGTTCCTGCCATTGATGCCGCGGCACAGCGCTACCCCGGATGCGAGTGGATCGTGGCCAATGCCGATCGCTTCGTCCCGTATGCTGAGCGCTCGTTCTCAATCGTACTTTCGATTACGGCGCGTATGAATGCCGGCGAGTTCCGGCGTGTCCTCGGCGAAGGAGGATGCCTTTTGGTCGCGCTTCCAGCGCCTGAGGATCTGATCGAGTTGCGCGGCGTGGGCCGCGATCGGGTGGACCGAACCATCGAGACATTCGCGCGCGATTTCACGCTGGTCGATAAGCGTCGAGCCTCAACCACCGCCGATCTCGACTCTGCCGCCGTTGACGATGTCTTGCATGCGATTTACCGGCCGCTGCGATCGGAACCGGCCGAAGCGATGCGCGTGACGTTCAGTCTGGATCTGTTGTTGTTTAGGACGTCTCTAAGTTTAGGACGTCTCTAGCTCGATAAGCGCCATTTCGTGCGTGTGTAAGCGATCCGAAAACCCTGGCGCTCCGCGTTGCGCTGCGAGTTGGAGCCCGCTTCGGCCGCCATCATCGCTAAATCACAGCCATGTTCGAAGGCGTAGCGCATACGCTCTTCAAGGAGCGCCGCCTGTAGCCCACGACGCCGCATCTCTGGAACCGTAGCCGCGCCTGAGAAAAGAGCGACGCCTTCATGAACACAGAGCGCGCCCGCGGCGCCCGGCTGGCCGTCAAGCTCGGCGAGGAAACACGGACACTGGTCGCGTGCTGAAGAAATTGCGCCGGCTTGCAGTACAAAGTCTAGAAGTTCCGGATGTTCGTGTGTCCAGCCCTTTGCGCTTATATCGGTCCAAAGTTCTGCTTCGTCCGGACCAGTAACGCGCACTCGGACATTGCCGCTGTCTTCTCCTGTGGGCTTTTCAACAGGCCGATACATGACATTGCTGATTTCGATTGGTCGATAGTGGCGGGCACACAGCAAGTCCAGCGCTGCGACGCCTGCGAGTGGGCTCACTTCATGCAGCACCTGGGCCCCGCGGCTGAGAAAGAAGCGCTCGATCACATCCAGCGAGGCCGCGCTCAACTCCTCAAAGATGCCGAGCCCGAAAGTCTGAGTGATGGGGGAGTCGACGCCATCGAAGACGGCGTACGCGCCGCCGCATTCAATCCATTCGGCGCCGCTGTTGGGGAATAGACGGCGCCGTGCGGCCGCGAACTGAACGCACGCCTGGCCTTCGGCGCGCTCCAGACGTCGTGAGAGTGCGAGATCCGCGAAAATCATCGCGTGTGGTTAGGCATCTCACGCAATGGATAGTCAACCACGATGAGCTTCCCGTTCGAGACAGCCTTCACGGAATGCAGCACATTGGATGGAACAATTCCGATAAAGCCCGGACCCAAGCGCTGGGTGACGCCAGCGACCGTCAGGTCCAATTCGCCTTCGAGAATTTCGTAAACCTCTTCCTGAGGGTGGGAATGCTCATGGATAGACGATCCGGCATCGAACTCGTAATGGGCGAACGTCATGTTCGCAGAATCGAAATAGCGGCCTCGCCAGCCGGGCAAGCGCTCGACCGTCGGCAGTTTGGTGGTGTCGATGAATGTCACTCTACAATGATGCTCTGATTGACAAAGCGTTGTAAATGTGTAATTATTCATATAGCTGAATAAAGATTCAGCGGGCCCGAACTGAAGGAGCCACGAAAGAATGCCCCCTACGGCAGGAACATCGCTCAAACCGGTCAAGCGCATGCCGATGCAGAAATCGCTGCCTAGAATCGGGAGTTCCGACTTTGTTCGCGACCTAGATCTAACCCAAGATGAGCTACTTGCGTTGCTTGATCTAACGCAACAGGTGAAGGCAAATCCAATGCGGTTTGCAAAGGCTCTCAGCGGCCGCTACCTCAGCCTTCTTTTTGAAAAACCCTCGCTTCGAACGCGCGTTACCTTCGAGCTGGCCATCAAGCAATTAGGCGGCGATGCGGTCCTGAGCACCGGACCGATTGGCGAGCGCGAGCCTTTGAAGGATGTCGCCCGCAACCTCGACCGCTGGACCAACGCCATCGTGGCGCGCACTTTTTCGCATCAGACGATCGAGGATCTGGCGCACTGGTCGAGCGTGCCCGTGATTAACGCCTTGAGCGACCGCTTCCATCCCTGCCAGGCGCTGGCCGACATCTTCACCCTCCAGGAAAAGTTCGACGACCTGCGCGGCCGCAAGCTGGCGTTTGTCGGAGATGGCAACAACGTCGCGCACTCGCTAATGCTTACCGCGCTGCGGATGGGAATGAATTTCTCCATCGCCACGCCGCGCGGTTATGAGCCCGATGCCGATATCATCGCGCAGGCCGAAGCGCTCGCCGCAGTCTCCGGCGTCCGCTTGGTGATTAGCAACAACCCGGTCGAAGCTGTCGAGAACGCGCACGCCGTCTACACCGACGTGTGGACCAGCATGGGCCAAGAAAATGAGCAGGGCAAACGGATGTCCGATTTCGCCGACTACCAAGTGAACCAGGCGCTGTTTGCGGAAGCGAGCGCGGATGCGGTCTTTCTGCATTGTCTTCCCGCCAAGCGCGGCGAAGAGGTCACTGACGAGGTGATGGAAGGCACGCAATCCGTGGTGTTCGATCAGGCCGAGAACCGTCTGCACGCCCAAAAAGCATTACTATTGATGTTGATCGGCTAGATTCATCGACTGAGAATACCTAGCATCGAACAATCGAAATATTCTATATGAAACCAAAGCGAGTAGCCTTGGCCTATTCGGGCGGGCTGGATACATCCATAATCATTCCGTGGCTGCGCGAGAACTATCAATGCGAAGTCGTCGCGGTATGCGGCGACATCGGGCAGGGCGACGATGAGTTGAAAGGCCTGGAAGAGAAGGCGCGCAAGACCGGAGCGTCTGAAGTTCATGTAGCCGACATGCGCGAGGAGTTTGTGACCGAGTACTTGTGGCGTCTGGTGCGCTCGGGCGGCGTTTACGAACACAAGTATCTGCTGGGAACATCCGTCGCGCGGCCTTTGTTGGCCAAGAAGCAGGTAGAAGTAGCTCTGGCTACCGGATGCGACGCCCTGGCGCATGGCTGCACCGGCAAAGGAAACGATCAGGTTCGCTTCGAGCTCACCTATAAAGCGCTAGCGCCACAGTTGAAGGTGATCGCCCCGTGGCGCGAGTGGGATATCGTGTCGCGCGAGGATGCCATCGATTACGCTGCCAAACACAACGTGCCGATCTCGCAGACCACCACGAAAATCTACAGCCGCGATCGCAACATCTGGCATATATCTCATGAGGGCGGGGCACTCGAAGATCCGGCGAATGCCGCGCCGGATGACATGTGGATGCTCACCCGCAGTCCTAAAGATGCACCCGATAAACCGGCGGACGTGACCATCGGCTTCGAGCGCGGGCGTCCGGTTTCGGTAAATGGCCAGCGCGGCACGGGCGTGAGTCTGCTTGAAACGCTGAACAAGATCGGCGCCGAGCACGGCATCGGGCGAATCGACCTGGTGGAGAACCGCTTCGTCGGCATGAAGTCGCGCGGCTGTTATGAGACGCCCGGCGGAACGCTGATTCTCTACGCGCATCACGAGCTGGAAGCTTTAACGCTCGATCGAAACACCCTGCACTACAAGCAGAAGCTGGCGCTCGATTACGCCGAGATGGTTTACAACGGCCTGTGGTTCACGCCGCTGCGCGAAGCGCTGGATGCTTTCTTCGAGACCACCAGCCAGACCACCACCGGCGAAGTGACGCTTCGCTTGTACAAAGGCAACATCGAGCCGGTGAGCCGCCGCTCGCCTTATTCACTTTATTCGCTGAATATCGCCAGCTTCACCATGGGCGCCGAGTACGATCAGAAGGACGCGCAGGGCTTCATCAACTTGATCGGATTGCCCATTCGCGTGCGGGCGCAAGCGGCCAAACAGGGGAAATGAAGCTTTGGGGCGGAAGGTTTGAGAGCGGGCCATCCGAGGTCTTCGAGCGATTCTCCGGCTCGCTCCACTTCGATCAGCGGCTGATCGATGCCGATTGCCGGGGCTCCCAGGCGTTCGCGCGCGCACTCCAGCAGGTCGGTATTCTGAACGCGCACGAATGCACGACGCTCGTCGACGCGTTTGAAGAAATCCGCACCGAGGCGCGTGAGCCCGCGTTCTTCGAGGGCGCTTCGGATGAAGACGTCCACACGCTGGTGATCCGCAAGCTCAAAGAGCGCGCCGGCGCGGTGGCGGATAAGATCCATACCGGCCGCAGCCGGAATGACCAAGTGTCTCTCGATCTCAGGCTGTGGTTGCGCGATGAGATCGACGCGTGTTTGGATGTGCTCTGGGAGTTGCTCGCCTCGCTGGTCCGTATGGCCCAGCATTATCCCGATGCCATTGTGCCGGGTTACACGCACACGCGGCGCGCCCAGCCGGTGCTATGGGCGCATTATCTGCTGGCATATTTTGAAATGTTCGCTCGCGACCGGCAGCGCCTGATCGAAACGCGCGGGCGCGTCAATGTCATGCCACTCGGATCGGCGGCCCTGGCGGGCAGCGGGTTTCCAATCGACCGCGACAGCATCGCGAAGGAGCTGGGCTTTGAGAGCATCACTACCAACTCGATGGATGTTTCAGGCGACCGCGACTTCGCACTCGATTTTCTGCACGCCGCCTCCATGACCATGCTGCACTTGAGCCGCCTGGCCGAAGACTGGATTCTGTACTCGGGCGAAGAATATGGATGGCTCGACCTGGGAGACGGAGTGACCAGCGGGTCGAGTATCATGCCCCAGAAGAAAAATCCGGATTCCCTCGAGCTGATTCGCGGCAAGTGCGGCGGCGTATTCGGCGATTATACGGCGCTCTTTCTGACTATGAAGGGTCTGCCGATGACCTACAATCGCGACATGCAGGAGGACAAGCCGCGAATTTTCGATGCCGCCGATCAGTTACGCGGCTCGCTCGAGATGGCGCGCGCTGTAATCGACAGCACGCGTTTGAATCCCGCGGGTCCGGCGGCGGCTGTTCAAGAGAGCTGGGCTGTGGCTACCGATTTCGCCGATTCGCTGGCCCGCAATGGGATGCCCTTCCATCAGGCGCACTCACTAGTAGGAAAACTGGTGCTCGAAAGCGTCAAGAGCGGCAAGAGACCTTCGGATTGGACCGCCGAAGAGCTGGCGGCCTTCGCTCCGGAGTTTAACGCGGGTATGGCCCGCCTGCTGAGCCCGCTCGAAGGCATGAAGACGCGTGAGCTGCCCGGCGGCACGGGCCCGGCGGCAGTGGCGCGCGCACTTTCAGAGGCTGAAGCTCGGCTTCAACATTGGAAGCGATAAATCAGGGAAGCGATGAACAAGACCTTCCGCCAAGGCCAAATCCTGAAGCTCATTCGAGCTAAGGCCATTCAGACCCAGGAAGACTTGGCGCGCGTGCTTAAGGAGAGCGCTGGAATTCAGGCTACGCAGGTTACCTTATCACGGGATATCCGCGATCTCGGGCTGTTGAAGACGCCGCAGGGCTATAAGCAGGTATCTGAGGCTTCGGGCGGTCCGGGCCTTGATAGCACCGTGAGCGAGTTTCTGCAGGACGCGCGAGTGGCGCAGAACCTGATTGTGCTTCGCACGTCGCCCGGCAACGCGAACGCGCTGGCGGTCGCTCTTGACAAGCAAGCCTGGCCCGAAGTTGTCGGCACGCTGGCGGGGGATGATACGATCCTGGTGGTAACGCCGGATGCAGGCACGGCGGCGAAGCTGCGCCAGAAGCTGCTAGACCTGGTGCAGGAAGGGAGCTAATTTCGAACTAGTACTATTTTCTCTTCGGTACCCGGCTCTTTACGCTCGATCTTCCGTTCAGTGCTAAGCAGGTTTTTATTGAGCTCGGCCAATTCTTGAAGGTTTTCCAGCGTTTGCTCTATCCTGAGCCCGGCCACGAAGTGGATACCTTCCTGACGGCAATAACAGACTTCACCCAGCATCATCCAGTCGTCGCCTTCCACCTTGACGGCCGCGTTCACCGGGATTGGGCGATGAATCACCAGTTGCAGTCCGTGACCGGAGAACTCAATCGCTTGAGCAGGACCGCTGGACTCCTCGTCCCCTAAAACGGTCAGTTCAACTGGCTTGTCGGCACGAATGCGCGCTTCCCTACGTCGTTCCATAGAGGGATTATCGACTGTTGGCAGGTTACTTTTAGTTAGGGAAAACGCTTATTTTGCGGTAAATAATAACCACACGGCCAAGCCAATCACGGCCGGGAGCAGGATTTCAGCCCAATCCTGCCATAAGGCCAGCCAGCGGTTGGGGGCCTTAGAGGACTCTAATTTGGCCTCTTGACGAAGGGAAGTGGAGAGGCGCGAACGGAGACTGGAGGGAAGCCCGCGGATAGCGCGAACGATCTCTTCCTTGCCCTTTCGGTCCGCGATCAGAATAGTCGCGGAATTGATACTGTTGGTGGATTGCTCGAGCTTCTTACGCAACGGCGGCGGAACATCATTGACGGAACGGAACACTTCGGTCTTATTCCCGACGGAAATGAAGATAGTCGAACTTTTCAAAGTGACGCGAGACATCCGTGATCCTCTGGCTCAGGTTGCTACGGCGGCTGGCAGCTTGGCAAGATTCCCTCCCAGCCCCTCTCCCTTTGCCTGTTCCAATATAACCTGTATGAAGCCTAGGGCGGCTTTGGACAGCGCTTTATCTTTACGATAGATCAAAGCGACTTTCCGCAACATCGGCTCGGGCCCAAGCGACACGCAACATAGCTTACCACTAGCGACTTCCTCCCGGCAATGGGAGGCGGCCAGGAACGAGAGCCCCAGCCCGGCCATTACGAAGCGTTTGATCATTTCGGTGGAGTCCAGCTCCATGGATATCCGCAGCTCGTCCTCCACTGGCTCCAGCCAGGTATCGAGCCTGGTTCGGGTGGTCCCGGACTTGGGCAACAGCAGTGGATAGCCGTTCAGATCGCGGGGCGTAACCGTTTTCCTGGTCGATAGAGGATGTTTCGCGGGTAGCAGCAATACAATCTCATCGGAGTGAATCCTGGCGATTTGCAGCTTTTTCTCCTGGACCGGGAGTTGGGTGATGCCGAAGTCCGCCAGGTTATTCAGAACCGCCTCCACCACGCGGGTGCCATAAGAACGGTCCACCGACAACTGGACATTCGGAAACATCTTCTTAAACTCGGAAAAAACCAGGGGAAGAACATAAATGCAGGTAGCTTCATTGGCGGCGATCACCAGCTCGCCCCGCGGAACGCGATCTAGCTCATTGATTGTGTCCTGCGCCTGGCGCCTTAAATCGAGAATTTGTTCGGCATATTCGGCGAAGATTTTGCCGGCGGTGGTCAGCGAGATTTTTGTTCCGAGGCGCTCGAATAGCGTGGTGTTCAGCTCCTGCTCGAGCTGCCGCACCTGTGCGCTGATAGCCGGCTGCGTACGGTAACAGGTTTGCGCCGCCTTAGAAAAGCTTTTCAAGCGGACAATTTCGAGAAACGTGTGCAGTTGATCGAGATCCATCGAAACCCGCCGCGAACGCTCGCCAGGATGGTCGGTTTCCTCATTGTACCAGGACGATCTTGTGGTCAGAATTGCTAGTAGTGGGCTAGTTTGATTCACTAAGCCAAAATTCCGTTTCTGGGGGAGCATCATCCTTCACAATGTCGCTCGACAGCAGAAAGCCTACACGACACGGGCCGGATCGTTGCTTGATTAGCTCTATGCCTAGAATGCGAGCTTCGAGGATTGTTCCACTAGGACTTCGCAGTTGAAGAGCATCTCCGTTGTGCACTGTAGTATCGGTTAGGGCGACCGGAACTATGACGCAGCCACGCCCTGGAATAGTGAAAGCATTGGTCGACTTTGGATAGAAATACCATCGGGGCTCATCACAGCTTATGCCGCTCTTTCCAGCCCCGCTCTGACGCTTCCAACAGCGCCACCACGTCGGAGACTTCCCACACGCGATCCGTCACGCCAGCGGCCATGGCAGGCGTAACGCGTTGTGTCTGGTGGATTGGCACGAAGTTGTAGTGCATCATGTGGAGCGCGACAGCGGCAGTGTGGTTTTCGATCTTCTTAGAAAAGGCATTCGTCAATCTTGTGAAGCGGCGCATTCCCATCCGCATCGTCAAATTCGCCCGTTCAATGTAACTGGTGCTGACATGCTCGGGAGCGGGATATCCGACCATCTCACGTTTCTCGCAGGCGATGCTTACCGCTGGACTGTAGCGCTTTTCGCCGTCACTGGCAGCAGCGTAGACCTTCACCACCCACACCGAATTGCTCGGAGCGGCGTACTGTTAACAGGAGTCCGTTAGGAAGTGTGACATCCCAGTTCGGACCCTCCCGTGCAATGAAACTCGGAGCAGGTCCCTGAGAGATCAGCACGAAGGAGATTCCAAACTCATGAGAGCCAACGCATTGAAGAACACCATCAACTCCGGCGCTAAGGTCGTGGAAAGTATTGCCGCTTCCAAAGACGTAGTTTCCGACGCACTCCACGAGGGAAAAGATACCGTCACTCAATTCTTGAAAGATACTCGCCATACGGCCGAAGACTTATTGGACGAGGCTACGCACAACATCAAGCGCTTTCCGCTGGGCTCCGTTCTGATGGCGTTCAGCGTCGGAGCGGTTTTCGGAATACTGATTTCCCGTAACGGGCGGGATTAAACGCTCCAGTCGAAGATACTACCTTGCCAAATGCAGGATCGCGGAAGCGACTTGCGCGAACGCGTCGCTTATATCGCTCGCCTGGGGCGCGTAGACATAGGTGCCGGCCGGATAATTGCTGTCGAAGTTGGACGCGCGCGGATCGTTGGCGGTGCGTTCCAGGAAATCGGCGGGAACTCCGCCCGAATTTCCCAGTCCAATGCTGAAAATGCGAATGTTGGGGATAGTTGTGCTCTGGCGGATCCGCAGCGCGGCGTTATCCGCGGCGTTCCAGCCCGCGTTCTGGACCGACATTGGGGTAACGCTTATAGTGCCGCCGCTCATAGTCACGGGCTGATAGCCGGTGTTCATGTTATTGCCCCAAAAATCCAGAGTTGGGATGGATTGAATATCATTTGCGACACTTTGAAGGTTGGAAGCGTAAGAGCAGCCTGCATCGCCACCCTGGGCCGCGGGAGGACCAGGGGTTTGATCGCTGGCCATGGGTTGCGTGGTGGCCAGAGAATTCATGATCCCGAAGATGGCCGAAGGCGTGGTTGGTTGGGTAAGCGGATTGGAATAACCCGCCGCCAACACGCCGGTTTTCGGATTTTTGTTAGTGCAGCTGCTGCTGGACTTGATTGGATAAGTCGCTGTAAAAGTATTCGGATAGCCGTCAGTAAACAATAGGACTACGTTTAGAGCGTTCGGCTGATTTAGGGTCACCAGTTGCTGGTAGCCTTGCCAGAGTCCCTGGCCGGTATTGGTACCACCCGTGCAGTTTACCGAGTTAAGAATAGTAGGAACGCTGGGCGATGCGGTCTGAAAATTGTCTGCGATCGGAAAATCGGGCATCGAACTGGTGGCGAAGGTCACCAGTGCCACATTATCGCGGCCGTTAGCGAACTTGTTAACAAAAGACACCGCCGCCCCCTTCAGGGGAGTGCAAGAATTGCTAATGGCGAGCGAGCCGGACCGGTCCATCACGATCGCGACGTTTACGTCACGGCGGACCGCAGTGGCGGTAGCGCTCACAGTAGTGTTGTTGGTTCCCAGCCAGCGCAGAAAATAGAGCGGCGCGTTAACATAAGCCGTTACCGATACGGACCGCTGGTTGGCGACGCTTTCGTCAATCGAGATGCCGCTATTGTTAACACCGAAGGTCGGTGTCGCTACGTTGAAATAGCCGCTGGGGAAGTTCAGCAAAACATATGCCTCAGCTTCTGCCGTGGCGTTGCTTTGCTGCGTGGTGTCATCATTGCCACGGCTAAGGGCGCGGGCAGCAGCCAGCGAAGCGGCGTCCACGGCCATCTGCAGTTTGCCTTTCACGGTATACAAAATGCCGGCATCGATCGCCAAACCGACCATCGGCACGATAAATACCAGCGTCATCGCGGTGAAGATCAGTGAAATGCCGCGTTCCTTGAGAGTCCTTTGTTTGTTCCCGTTCATGATAGGTTCTCCCTCGCGCATTAGCCTAAAAGATTGCCTTTGCATACACACCGCCGGATGCGCCCACGCCCAGGAAGCTTAGATCCGGCATCGACTCGTAAAACTCCGTCAGGTAGGCGATGTCGCCGTCGTTCAAAGTGAGACCGGCATTGGTGAGTTCAGAAGTCATGCCGCCAGCCACCACCAAACTTGAACGGGTCAGATAGTCGCTGGCTGCGATATTGCCGAGCGAATCGATCACGGCGGCGGGTGGCGTGCCATAGTTGCTCGGCCGTAGACCCGAATTCCCCGTTACCTGCCGATTGATGAATACCAATTGATTCAGATTGGCGCATTGGGCGGTGGTGAGCCCGGCGGCCGTGCAGTCCGCTTGATAAATCCGGATGATTTGTGACATGACAACGACTCCATTCCCGCCACTCACCGTCATCCCTGTTCCGGTAGCCAGGTTGACCAGAATATTCTTGTTGCCGATTTGAGAAAAGTCCACCCCGCGCGCGTACATGTGCGCCGCGTCCCGGCAGATCTGTACTGCTTCGTTCATGCGGCCGAGCTCGATTCCGGCTCCGACCATGCCGAAAAACAGGGGGATAACGACTATCGAGACGGCGGCAAACTCCAGAAGGGCGTTGCCGCGTTCATCCCGGATCGGCTTTCCTTTAAATGGTTTCATGTGGATACCTCTATCTCGGCGGTGGGATTCCGGTGCTGTTAGGCTCTATGATGTCCGAGGATGTGGCGGAGATCTGCAGAGGAGTGGCGCTGCGGCCGTAAGGAACCATCCAAAGCCACGAAAGGCCGGTTACCTGCACCTGGACAATATTTCCCGGCGCGTTGCTTCCCAACCCCGTGACCGCCTGCAAGCTGCTGGGGTTGTAATAGGTAATGGAGATCAGGTTGTCTCCATTCGAACTATTCAGGAAACCGAGAGAATTGTTTTCGACCACGGTACGGATGGATGCATCCTGTCCGAGCCCGTTTACCGTTTGACCGGTTACGGCATAGCGAACTCCCTCGCGCACCGAGGCCTGCACGGTGTTCTTCACCAGAATCGCGATGCTGAAGTCGATGGTGGCGAACAGCAGCATCAGCAGGGGCGGCAGCGCGAGCGCTCCCTCGAGCATCGCATTCCCCCGTTGTCGGCTTCGGCGGTTTTCCTTGGTGTAGGCCATGCTGGTCCTCAGTTCCAGTCAAGTATGCCTGAGTCCAGCGATAGAACCGATCGATGAAAAGTACCAGATTGCGTCAGGAAATCCCTTACTACCAGCGGACGGGGATGAGCGGATAGAATCGGCCGAATAGCGGCTTGCTCTTAAACAAGCCGCTTTAAATCAATAAGATAGACCAGTAAAACGGCCAGCTTACTGGGGGGGCAGAGTCCCGGAGACGAATAAACTCGTCCACGTCGGCGCGTGACCTCGACCGCCGGGAGTGGGCCGCATGACACGGAAGGCCACAGCATCGCCGGGCTTCAGCTTCGATTGGATTCGAATTACGTCTTCCACCGAGGCGACCGGTTGCCGGTTGATGGCTAGAATCACGTCCTGCTCAAACAGTCCGATATCCTCGGCAAATGAGTTGGCGTCCACACTGCGCACCACCAAGCCGCCTTTGCTCTCGACGCCCATGGAGGTACGCTCGGCGTCAGTGAGCGCATGTAGCTTGATTCCGAACTTGTATTGGCCTTCTTCAAGCTTAGGCGTGGTATCGTCGCCATTCTGCTGCAGGTCAGCAAACTGCGGCAAGTCTTTGAATACCTCGGCGCGATCCATGATGGTGACCTTAAAGTCCATGTGCTTGCTTTCGCGGTCCACAGTGAGGGTGACTGGCGTTCCTACCGGTGTCTCGGACACGCGAGAGACCAGATCGTCGCCGTCCTTCACCGGCTTCCCGTTCATGGCGATGATGATGTCCTCCACCTTGAGTCCGGCTTTGTCGGCAGGGCCGCCGGCATGGATCTTGCTGACCATTACGCCTTGGTTGGTACCGAGAGCCTTGAACAGATCCGGCTTGTCGCCGGTCAGCCATTCCACTCCAATGGAGCCCCGCGAGACCCGTCCCGTCCGGATAATATCGTTATAAACGCGCGCCACCATATTCATGGGCAACGCGAAGCCAATCCCTTGGTAGCCGCCGCTCCGAGTAGCGATCATGGTGTTCACGCCGATCACTTCACCGCGGATGTTGAGCAGCGGGCCGCCGCTGTTACCGGGATTGATGGCTGCATCGGTCTGGATGAAGCGCTGCAATTGCAATGTGCCGATATTCCGGCCGAGCGCGCTGACGATACCCGCCGTAACCGAAGCTTCCAGGCCGAATGGCGAACCGATCGCCACCGCCCAATCGCCCACCTGGACCGCGTCCGAATTTCCGATGGTCACGGGTGTAAGCTGGCTCTTGGGATCGATTTTTAGGACTGCCAGGTCGGTTTCGGGGTCGAAACCAACCACTCGCGCGCGATAGTCCGTACTGTCGTCGGTGTGGAGGCGCACTTTGATATGGTCTACCTTGGAGACCACATGGTTGTTGGTGATGATGTATCCGTTTTTGTCGACGATGAAACCCGCGCCGGACTGCTCTTCTTTAAATGCGCGCGGCGGCACGTCACTGCTCAAGGGCCCGTTCTTGAAGAAGCGGCGGAACAAGTCCATGCCGTCGTCGTTGTTATCGCCGGGCTCCTGGGATGGTTCGCGCTTATGCGGGTTGTCGGCTGTCTTAGGGGTGTAATCGGCGGTGATGTACACGACCGAGGGCTCCAGTTTCTTGGCCAGCTTGGTGAACTCATTTCCCAATTGAACGGCGTTCGGAACCACCAGGGGACTTGCGTCGGAAGCAACAGCTTGCCCTCTGGCCGCGTGCACTCCCGTGTTGAAAAGGGTGCCGATCACAATCCCGATGGAGAGGGTGACGAGCAGGAGACTCAAAGACAGCAATTTCTGCTGCCGCATTATCTTGAACCACCGCATGTTGTTTCTCTTCGCCTTTCTGATGCCCCGACTCAGCTATTATCCAATATACTAGTTTTCTAGTTTCCTGTTTCTGGTTTCTGGTTCTCTTTGCGCTGAAGGAACCGCATGGGTTTCAATTCCACTACGAGTATCCCCGACAGGATCAGAACCGCGCCCAGCGTTGCCCGCCGCGAGAGCATTTCGCCTGCCAGTACATAGGATGTCGCCCAGGCGAAAACGGGTTCCATCGAAAAAATCAGTGCCGTGCGGGTGGGACTGCTCCAGCGTTGCGCCCAGGTCTGCACCGAGAACGCCAGCGCGGTAGCGAACAAACTCGTGACCACCAGCGCTACCCAGACTTGAGTGGTCCACGCTAAACGTATTGGTTCAGCCCACCAGAATGTTGCGGCGCCCACTCCCATTCCGGTCGCGATCTGAGTGACGATAAGCACTCCTAAATTGGCGGTGCCCGCAAAATGCCCGAGCAAAAGAATATGGAACGCATACACTACCGCGCAGCCCGCCACGAGCAGGTCGCCTTTGTTGATATCGCGAAGATCAGTTTGGATGGTCATCAAGGCCATGCCGGCGAACGCGATCCCTACACCGCATAGTTCGGATATTTGGGGAATTTTCTTATAGATGACAGCACTGAACAAAGGGACCAGCGGAATGTAGAGGCCGGTCAGGAAGCCAGTCTTGGATGCTGACGTATATTTCAGGCCGAAGGTTTGCAATACGTAGCCAGTGAAGAGGCAGAGGCCCGCCAGCAGTCCGGCGCGAAGGCTCATGTGCAGATTGGTGGAACGAAATTGCTTGCGGAAGATCAACGCCAGCACCGCAGTCGCAATTGTGAAGCGAAGGGTGAGGAACAGGAGCGTAGAGATGCCGGCCAAGGCTTGCTTGACCAGGATAAAGGTGGCGCCCCAGATCAGACACACTCCAACCAGGCTGAGGTCTACCAGCCAGCCGGAGGGCTTTTCCGCGGTCATCCTCCGTTAGAGGAGCCGGTCCCGGCGGCATTCCGGAAGCCGTTCCCGTCGCGTCGGGCGAATTCTGAGGGCTCCAAATCGCGGAGCAGCAGCAGGAGCGTCAGCAGAATCCGCTTTAAGCCGAGCTCGCGGCCCTCCGGATGGAACCATTCCTGGGAGGTGTGAGCGCCGCCTCCCTGTCCTCCGGCACCGACGGAAATGGCCGGCAGTCCGAGTGAGAGCGGGATATTAGCGTCGGTGGAGGCGCAGTCCAAGTGCGATCGGATACCGAGGTGCGCGTCTACTGCGCGGACATACTGCAGAATAGGAGCATCGTCGGCGAGGCGTCCGCCGGGCCGTGATCCAATCTCTTTGATCTTGCCCATAACTTTGCCGCCGGTGGCGCGATCGTTCTCCGATTCGAGCGCGCGTTCCACGGCGCCGGTGAGCAGGCTGGCAATCTCGTCAATCTTGGCCGCGCTTTCCGAGCGGATGTCTACTTTGGTGCGAGCCTGGCTAGGAATGGAGTTGATGCTTGAGCCACCCTCGATTATCCCGAAATTGTAAGACGACCGCGGGCTGCCACTGCCCGGAAAGCGATGCTCGGTAAAGAAAGCAATTGCGCGGGCGAGAGCGTGCACCGGGTTGGCGATCCCGTAATCGCTCCAACTATGCCCACCCGGACCGGTGATAGTGACGTCGAACCGGCGGCTGGCCAGCGCTTGGGAGGTGATGTGGTCAGTGTTGGGGCCGTCCAGAATCAAGAACGATCGAATGCGGCTGCCGGTGGCCGACTGGCGGCAGAGATAACGCATGCCGCTCAAATTGCCCTCGCCTTCTTCGCCCACGTTGGCGATAAACACTACGCCGCGGAAGATTTCTTCGAGCCCGGGAAAGGACGAGAGCAAGCGCGCGATAGCCAGTAATGCAGTCAGGCCGGCGCCGTTGTCGGAGACGCCGGGGCCGTGCAGTCGATTATCGGGACCGGGAGAGATTTCTTCGTTGTTACGCGGAGCCAAGACCGTGTCCAGATGCGCCGTGAGTGCGACGTATGGTCCCTCGCGGTTCTCCACGGGATGGGCGATCACGTTGCCGGCCCGGTCGATTCGGGCCACGCACCCCAAAGCGCGGAATTGGGCCAGCATCCATTCCGAGCGCCTCTGCTCGAAAAATGTCGGCGCCGGAATGCGGCAGACCTGCAGGTGTTGCTCGTTAATCCAGAGTTTTTCGCGTGTAAACCACTGTAATCCCTCGCGGAGTGGGGAATTCGCAAATTCGGTAATCAGCTTGGCGAGCATAGCAGACTCGCCGGGCAGAGTTGCCGATCTGGTGGTGGCGGCCAAATGCCAGTTTAGCAGGGCTACGTAGCGCACACGTGGTGTGCTCCGCTTGCTCTGGTCGCGGCTCGGCCAATTATTCCAGGGCTTCGCCTAATGTGAATAGCAGGCTCTCCTCAAACGGCCTCCCGACCATCTGGAGCCCAATCGGCATTCCCTCCGGCGATTCGCCGCAAGGCATCGCTAGCGCGGGGAATCCCAAAGCGTTAAACCCGCGCGCGAACCGGGTGGTGACTAGCCGCGTGTCTAGCATTTCACCGTCGATCTCCACTTCCCGCTGCCCGATCCGCGGCGCGGTGATGGGCGTGGCGGGCGTAAACAGGCAGTCGATGGAGCGAAACAGCGCACGGAACTCGTTGGCCAGCACTTTGCGCAGGCGCTGCGCGTTGACATAATCGGTGGCTGGAACCTGACGTCCCTGATAAAGGAGCGCGCGAACATCCAGGCCGATCTCACTTTGCCGATCCAGATACGGTTCATAGAGAGCCGCCGCTTCTGAAAGCAGGATGACCAGGCTCGCTGCATTGATCGCATCAATGTCGGGAACCTGCACGGGGATCACGCGCGCGCCCAATTCCTCCGCCCGTTTCGCAGCCTTATGAACCGCCTCCCGTACCTCAGCAGCCACCTGAGTAAAGTAGTAATTCTGAGGAACGCCGACGCGGATATCCCGAACACTCACGGGCCCGGGCTTCCGCCTGGCCCCATCCGCCATGGCATCGAGCGAAACCCGCGCATCGCCGACTGTTGTAGTCAGCGGACCGATGTGATCCAGACTAAAGCCTAGCGGCTGGATTCCTGCGACGCTCACTAATCCGTAAGTGGGCTTGATCCCAACCACGCCGCAATAAGAAGCCGGGATCCGAATGGATCCTCCGGTATCGGTGCCGGTAGCCATTAGCGCCATGCCAGTTGCGACCGCAACGGCCGAGCCGCCGCTCGATCCGCCGGGGATGTGCTCGGTATTGCGAGGATTGCGAATGGTTCCGAAGTGTGGATTGTCGGAAGTTATGCCGTAGGCGAGTTCGTGTAGCCCGGTTTTACCAACCATGACGGCGCCTGCGTCGTTGAGCTTTTCGACGACGTGTGCGTCGCGATCCGGTATGAAGCGCTCAAAGAGCTTCGATCCGGACGTGGTTCGCACACCCTTGGTCCAGATCAAATCCTTATGACCGATCGGGATGCCATGCAGCGGCCCCCGATCCCGGCCACTGGTCAGTTCGCGGTCCAGCTCTTGGGCGCGCGCGCGGGCGCTCTGCTCTGTAACCGTTATGAAGGCGTTCAATCGTGGGTTCAGCTTCCCGATGTGATCGAGACACCGGTTAGTCAACTCCAGGCAGGAGATCTGGCGCGAGCGGAGCGCCTGGCCCGCTTCGACTATCGTCACCTATCAGCCTCGGGTTGTAAGTTGTAAGTCAGCGCTAAATCGGCTTGCGGCGGCAAGTTGCGCGATTGGCTTCGCAAGTAAGTCAGGACCTGCTCTAGAATGTTTTCGACTCTTTCGATCTGGTCCTTAGGTAAGTCGAAGGGTGAGTGTTGTGGAAAGTGGGGTGTCAAGTGAGGACGCACGTGTGGGGTGTCCGGGTTTGGCATGCTATTTAACATTCTGCCTGAAAACCGCCGATCAGAAACGCTGCCCTGATGCCAAAGTTACTAGAGCGGAGCCAGCCAGGCCAGGCGGCGGTGGGGGTCAGCATTAGGGTGATATACCCGAGCCTCAAAGACCGATCGACCGGGCCCTGGTCGTATTGTGTCTGCGCTTTCGGATGGACGCTGCCCTGAATGTTCACCCAGCGGGCGTCGTCAACGCGGCCGGTGATTCGGTTCGGCTGCGCCAGAAGCGCGACGGACGGGATTAAGAGAGTAAGAACGAGGATTGCGGTTGTTCTCGGTGCCCGGAACATAACCTACTAACCCAAACGTTTTAGTTCCGTTTCGATGTTTAGCGGTAATTTGTGGACCTGTAGGGATGGACTCTTCAAATTGTAGGTGAGAATGCGGCGGTTGAGCTCCGCCCCGCGGCTGCGGAATTCATCAATCGCTGCGGAGGTCCGGCGCGTTTTCCGAAGATCCACGCGAAAGCGGTGGATCGCTGCATCGATTTCCTTGGATTCCTCGATCCATGCAGGCGCGAAGCCATTCACGCGGAGCAAATGATGCGCCATCCACAGGCTCGGGGTCGGGATCGATATCCAGCTCGATCGGCTTGCCCTTGCTGGGGAGGTTATCGAACTTGCCGGCTTCGATCGCCTCCCGAATCTTCCGCTCCGCGATGGATTCCCACTTATCCAAATTTCAGTCTGCCACAAGAGGCGCTATCGTTATTACTGGTGGCGGCATGACCAATGTTAAATCCCTAACTCCTGGCTCGCACCTGCCCCCTGTGAATCCAGACGATATCAAGCGGGTCTGGAGCATAACCCGCCAGTTGACCGGTGGGCAGGCCGGCCGAGCCGCATCGGCAGTGAGCATCGATATCAAACTCGTTGCTCCGCATTGCAGCCCTGGGGCGGATATCCTCGCTGTTTTCTTCCGAACAGGTATACTTCAGCACATGCTGGAGCAAGGAATGCTAAATCCCTGGCGGGAAGGTGATGGACTCCGCAGCATCGTCTTCGATAATGCCGCGACCTTCCCGCTGCGAATCGGAAGCGACGGCTTTGATCCCGACGCTTTCCTCGAGCAACTGCAATCCAGCCAAAGATAACGCGACCACTCCGACCGGGAGCTTACTTCGCGGCCGCAGTCTTGGCGCCCGAATCGAACAACAACTTGGTTGCAGTGCCGCCTAGCCGGATCTCTTGTATTTGATCGGCCGCGTCCGCATTGTAGGTAACCGAGGAAGCATTGAACTTGTGTTCGCCATTCTGTACGGTCACATTGGATTCGACGCTGGTCTTACCTTGCTTAATGACGACTTTGTCACCCTGCAGGTCGAGCTTCACGGGGCCCGGCTTTAATTGTGCGCCATTGATTGTGGTGGCTTTGTAGAGGGTAAACTCGTAGCTTGAGGCGGCATAGGCCGCGCTGATTCCGAGCGCGAAAATTACTGCGATTGCCTTTTTCATGGGTACTGCTCCTTTTCGACTTTGGATTCGGGTGACAGTCCGATAGTACCGGCGTTCTTTTTCAGTATCAATAGCTTACGGGCGATAACAACCGTTAGAGAACGGTTGTTCGGATAAACATGGAAGTATTTTCCCAGCGTCTGGGAACGGTTTCGCGTCCTGACGATTGAGGTAGTTGAGAGGCGACGCCGGGAAAATACTCCAGACGAACCCGCTAACGGTTGGTGAGGCGCCTTTTGTGAAGACCGGCCCGCTCGACACGATACAATGACAGTAATGCTGGCTGCGCCGGTGGCGCTATCAAAACTAAACGAGCTGGAGATGTCGCTCAACTCCACCATTCGCGGGAAGCCGGAGGTGGTGCGTCTGACGGCGGTCTGTCTGCTGGCCCGGGGGCACCTCTTGATTGAAGATGTCCCGGGTGTCGGAAAAACGACGCTCGCGCATGCGATGGCCCGGTCGGTGGACTGCCAATTCCACCGTCTCCAATGCACCAGCGATATGCTGCCCAGCGATGTGCTGGGTGTGACCATCTACAACGCCCATACTCAGGATTTCGAATTCAAACAGGGGCCGGTGTTCACCAATTTCCTGCTGGCGGATGAGATCAACCGCGCCACTCCCAAGACGCAATCGGCGCTGCTGGAAGCGATGAACGAAATGCAAGTCACCATCGAAAGCCATTCGTATCCGCTCGCGCAGCCGTTCATGGTGATGGCGACGCAAAACCCGGTAGAGCATCACGGAACTTATCCGCTGCCCGAAAGCCAGCTCGATCGTTTTCTTATGCGAATCCGTATCGGCTATCCGGATCGCGGGGCCGAGCGTGAAATCCTGCGCAACACCGATGGCGTTCATGCCGAAAATGTCCGGCCCGTGCTTTCCGGCGATGAGCTGGTCCATCTACAAGAGCAAGTGAGCCATGTCGCGGTGGATGACTCACTGTTGGACTATATGCTCGCTATTGTCGAGAAGACGCGCAATCACGAATCGCTGGCTCTGGGTGTCAGTCCTCGTGGCGCACAGGCGCTATATCGCGCGACACAAGCCATGGCGCTTATCGAAGGACGCGAATACGTGATTCCGGACGACATCAAGCGTCTGGCGGTTCCGGTCTTCGCGCATCGAATCGCGATCAATGCCCGAGCCTCGCTCTCGCAACGCAGCACGGAGCTCAGCGAAAGAATCCTGCAGGAAATCCTGACTCTGGTTGAGGTCCCGCTCTAGCCATTTTTCATGAAAACTGCGATTATCGGCCTGCCGATGGTGGGCAAGACATCCTTATTCACTATTCTCACGGGCGTGCATGAGTCGACCCGCGTGGGCTTGATGGAAGCGCGCGTCGGCATGACCAAGGTGCCGGATGCGAGACTTACCGCACTGGCCAAAATCTTCGAGCCTCCAAAGATTACGCAAGCCACGGTCGAGTACCTCGATTTTCCTGCTGTTTCCAAAGAAGCTTTGCGCGATCCGAGCTACCTGGCCAGCATGCGCGTCGCCGACGCCCTGGCTCACGTGCTTCGGCTATTTCCAAGCGAGACGGTGCCACACGAAAAGGGCTCGGTCGATCCGCTGCGCGATCTCGAAGACGTCGAAATGGAGCTGATTTTGAGCGATCTGGTGGTAGTGGAAAAGCGCATGGAGCGCTTGGAAAAGGATCGCAAGAAGATCAAGAGCGCCGAGCTCGACCGCGAGTTAGCGCTTCTGGAGCGGTGCAAATCGACTCTCGAGCAGAACGTCGCGCTGCGCACGCTGGAGCTTTCGCCGGATGAGGAGAAGCTCATTCGCGGCTTCCAGTTCCTGTCGCAGAAACCGATGTTATTTGTGCTGAACATCGGGGAAGAAGATGTCTCCCGTATGCACGAAATCGAGGATCAATACCGCAAAGGGCCGCTGGCCGGCCGCAAAGGGACGGCCGTCACCGCGATCTGCGGGAAGGTCGAGGCTGAGCTGGCCGAGCTTTCGTCGGAAGAAGCTAGTGAATACCTGGCCAGCTACGGACTTAAACAGTCTGGCCTGGAACGGCTCATCGCTGCGACCTACGCGCTGCTAGGCTTGATGTCGTTTCTGACCGCCGGCGAAACCGAAGTACGCGCCTGGACCATTCCGATGAACAGCACCGCGGTGAAGGCGGCCGGGGCTATTCATAGCGACTTTGAGAAAAAATTCATCCGCGCTGAGGTGGTGAACTGGCAGGCGCTGATCGATCATGCCGGTTATCCGGGCGTCCGCGAGAAAGGTCTGTTGCGGCTGGAAGGCAAGGAATATATCGTTAAGGATGGCGACGTGCTGGTCATCCGGCACGGATAGGACGCTTGCCGGATGTATTCTTACGAGGCGTGTAGTGCGGAATCTGCGAGCAGAACAGCGCTACTGCAGCGCCTAACCAACAGCCCCACGCGAACCAGTCGCCATGCTCGGTATAAAACGTGGTGCTGGATTCGTAGCCATAGCTGATTCTGGCCACGGCCGCTTGATATAGCGGGAGCCTCTGCGTAATGCGGCCGGCCGGATCGATGGTCACGGTGACGCCATCGTTGGTGGATCGAATCAGCCAGCGCCGATTTTCCGCGGCGCGCATGCGGGCGACCTCGAGATGTTGTTCGCGCGCGGCGCTGTGGCCGAAGTAACCGTCGTTAGATAGATTAACAAGCAGATCGGCGCCTTGCTTGACGAACTGCCTTACTTCATGTGGAAAAACTGACTCGTAGCAAATGAAGACACCCACGCGATGATCGTCTTGGGGAAAGTCCACGATGCGATTTCCCGGAACGAAGTCACCCGCCTCCTGCGTGATGCGATTCACAAATCCAAAGAACTTAGGCACATATTCTCCGAACGGAACCAGATTGATTTTGTCATAGCGGTCGATCAGATCGCCGTTGGGACTTAACATCACCGCCGAGTTCAACGGTTCCCGGCGCGCGGTCTCGCCGACCGTGCCAAACAAGAAATAGGCATGCGTGAAGCGCGCTAGATTGGTGGCCTCGTCGTGAAACTTCGCATCGTTGTAGTAATAGAGCGGCCCCGGCACTTCTGGCCAGATGATTAGCTTGGCGCCCGATCCCCTGGCTGCATCCAGCGATCGCTCCACCAACTGGTCGCGAATAGCCGACGCTGAAGCGGGAGTCCATTGTTCTTCCTCGGGCATGTTCGGTTGAACTACCACGGCAGTTGCGGTTGGCGAGGGGTGCGCCGGCAGATCAGGTAATACCAACATCGCCGGTACCACCGCCAGCCACGCCAGTTCGCGGCGTCCCCGCCGCAGAATTATGACCGCTACGGTCGCCGCCATGATTGCCAGCACGAAGGAAATTCCATAGACTCCGACCAACGGCGCCAGCCTCATCGGCAGTGCCATATCGATGGCCGAGTTGCCCAGGGCCAGCCAAGCGAATCCGAACGTCCCGTGCGTTCGTTCGATGCCGGTCCACAGAGCTGCGATAGCAGGCACGGCGTACCAGGTTCGCAGTACGACCGCGGCCAGCAAGCTGAACACTCCCAGGTGAATCGCCTTCGCCAGGCAAAACAGAAGGAAGGTCCCCCAGCCGCCCCAGCGGCCCATTCCGCCGTGCACTTCGAGCACGAACTGGATCCAGTAACAGATACCGAACCAATAGATAATTCCTGTGAACTCACCCAACAAAAAACGCCAGAGCGGGCGCGGCTCTCGCGCGAGTGCGATCAGCAGAGGTGTCAGTGCCATGGGTGCGAGCCACGGCAGTCCGAAGGCGGGGGAGATTAAGTTCGGAAAAACGAGAATTAGAAGCACCGCGGTGAGCAGCGCAAGCGCGAAATTAAACAGGAATGCGGGACGCTTCTTCATTCACCTGGTCCGCCATGTAGGAGCTGCGGACCAGCGGGCCGCTGAATACCATTTTGAAGCCGATGGAAAGGCCAAAGTCGCGATAAGCGTCGAACTGCGCCGGAGTCACGTAACATGCCACCGGCAGATTTCGACGCGTGGGCTGCAAATATTGGCCGATCGTGGCGACGTCCACATTCACGCCGCGCAGATCACGCAGCAATTGTTCTACTTCATCCGGTTGTTCGCCTAAGCCGGCCATCAATCCGGACTTGGTAAGAATGCCGGGGCGATAGCTTTTTCCGAACCGCAGGACTTTGAGCGACTGTTGATAATCCGCCTGGGGCCGGACGCGCCGGTACAAGCGCTCGATCGTCTCCATGTTGTGATTGAAAACATCGGGACCGGCCTCCAGCACGCGTGCGACGGCGTCCAGATCCCCGCAAAAATCCGGCGTCAGCACTTCGATGCGAGCCGTTGGGACCGCACGCCGAACCTCCAAGACCGTTTCGGCGAAATGCCGGGAGCCACCGTCCGCGAGATCGTCCCGATTGACCGACGTGATCACGACGTAACGAAGCTTCAGGTCGGCCGCCATGCGCGCAACGTTCGCCGGTTCATTGGGATCGATCTGAAACTCCTGCTTGTGCGGCGATCCTTTAGGCACGGAACAGAATCCACAGCCGCGCGTACACAGATTGCCGAGGATCATAAACGTCGCCGCACCCCGGTGAAAGCATTCGTGCATGTTGGGGCAGCGGGCGGACTCGCAGACGGTGTGTAGGTTTAAGCGCCGCAGCTCTGTCTTGAGCGCATGAACTTGCTTGAAGTGCGTAGCGTTCTTGCGCAGCCACTCCGGCAGCCGCGGAAGCGCTGATGGGCGAGGTTCTAACTGAACGAGAGAATCGGGCGCCAACTAATATTTTCGCACGATCGGATTCTTGAAACCCGCGGCTTCCAAATCTGTCCGGGTCTGTGCCTGCGTCGCTGAATCTTTCAATGGGCCGACCAGGACTCGGAAGATACCTTCCTTTGGCGCCGGCGCGACAATCGCATGCATACCCTTCTTCCCGAGAGCCTCGGCTACGATCTCGGCATCCGGGCGTGCAGTAGCAACTACCTGCCAATAATCGCCGGGCGGAGGTTCGCCGGTAACGGAGGCCCGCTCGGACCGTGCTGGAGCAGGCGGCGGAGAGGGCGACCGTTTCTCCTTCGCGGGACTGACCGGAGTAGGCTTGGGCGCAGGAGCTTCAACGGGTGGCTGCTCCGCGTGCGTGGTAACGTGCTCGGGAGTAGTCGCTTTGGGTTCGCGGAGTGCGGGGGCGGGCGGGGGCGCAGCAGTTGTCACGGGCGGCGGCGTTTCAGCCGGCTCGACAATCGTCTTCGCGCTGGCCATACTGCGGGCCGCCTCCGTCGGCGAGGAGTTCCGGCCCACGATATAGCCCATGGAGAAAAACACTCCCAGTAGGATCACAACGATCAGGAATACACTGATCAATTGCCGGTTTCCGAGAACTAATTCAAATTCACCTTCGTCGTTCCTTGCCAAAATGAATCAACCTTCCTGCTTCTTTCCTCCGACGTGATCAAGAGCGCGTGCTATAGACGAGAATATATCGATGGGTAATGGGAACACAACCGTCGTGTTTTTCTCGGAGCCGATTTCGACGAGGGTCTGCAGGTAACGGAGCTGGATGGCGGCCGGCTGCTT
>Ga0210401_10001387_pt1 | contig 28213 bp, 33 predicted proteins | sample IncBWH32MmetaG_FD_150866 | JGI IMG/M metagenome (GOLD analysis project Ga0210401, IMG submission 150866) | Forest soil microbial communities from Barre Woods Harvard Forest LTER site, Petersham, Massachusetts, United States - Inc-BW-H-32-M | ecosystem: Environmental > Terrestrial > Soil >...
CCGTCGCTTGCTGTGGCAAACGTTTGATGTACGCACGTCGCGTCACGCTCACATCCGAATGGCGCAAGATACGCTGGATCGTCAGATCGTTCACCCCGGCGTCGTGCAGGTTCGTCGCTAGACCGCGGCGAAACGCGTGATAGCCGTACCACGGGATTCTTGCTTTCTTCAGAGCAGGCAGGATCACACGATTGAGAACGTTGTTCAACTCGATCGGAGTGCCGGTCGAACTGGGGAACATTAATCCGGCAGTTGGATTCCCGCGACGCAGTCGCCAGAGATCAAGCTTCGTTTTGAGCGCCGGAATCACGGGCACATCGTCCTGGCTGGCAGGAGTCTTGGGCGTGTTTACATGCGAGTTCCAAATGCTTTGCGTTATGCGTAGCGTCTGGCCCGAATAGTTCTCCCAGAGCAAGCCGCGGATTTCGCCCCGACGTAAACCCGCCAATCCAGCTAACGCGATGACCGTGCTCGCCGGTTCAGCCAAGATGCCGATGATCTTTTGAATTGTCCGGAGATCGTAGGCGTGCGTTTCAGTGCTCGCCCGGCCTTTTGGGATGCTTGTTCCGGTCGCAGGGTTCACGCCAGATAAAAATCCCATCTGAAGAGCATGCTTGAAAACGCCGGATAGAAAGCTTTTGATTCGTGCCAAGCTGGAATGGGTGAGACGAAGGGTGTTGCGCAGCTCAGCCAACTCCTCGTCGGTCAGCTTCTTCTCTGCGTCCGTCAGTTCCCGAATCATGTCGTGCGCTTCGATCTCGTTCAGCCAAGTCTGCACGTCGAACGTCTGGACATCTCGAAGCCAGAAGTTCTCGGCCCGATCTTTCAAGTGAACGCGCCAGATATCGGAGCAATTCTTGTACGTCGAAGGCCTCCGCTGAGCCTGAATGAAGGGCAGAAACACATTGTCGACAAACTCCCCGAGGCGCACCAGCGACGCGTCAGTACTCCCGCGTCCTTGCTGGTTCAGATCAGCCAGAAATTCCGCTGCGATGTTCCCGATCGCATTCGGCACGTCCTTTCCATCTTTGCCCTTGTGACGCTTCGGCGGAAACTCCGCGATAAGGCCCAGGCGTTTCGCTCGAAGCACTCGACGTATCTGTCCGTTCTCTCGCGCTGTCGCTCGATACCGCAGCACCCACCAGCCGCTTTTCTTAACTATCGTCCCCTTCTGCCCAGCTTGTTCTGGCATACCTGCTCCCCCGTTTGATTCCACAAAACCTGCTGAATTGTTCCCCGCGTGTTCCCCAGCGATTTTGCGCGTTGCAGCTATTGCTACTTGCGCGCGACATGCCAATAGACAATCGGCAGGTCAGAGGAAGAGTAGCTTGGATGGGTGGGGAAGGGAATGGCACGAAGGGAATCGAGCAGAGGTTACTAGCTGAGCCAGGCAGTTACGCGTGTAAGCGAGACAGTGTTACTGATGCGGCTGTCCAACCTCATGCCTGTTGTACCAAGCTTGCAACGGGGAATCTGGGCAGTCGAACCAGCTGAACAGCTTCACTCTGCCTCGTTTGAAGTGCGGCAACGGATCAGTCTTACTTCTCGTCTGGTCGAGCACCCAGCGTCGGGTGACGTGGAGTCGTGTGGCGAGTTCGTCTGCGGTTAGGCGTGAGCACATATGGAAGTGTGTCGTGCGTCCTTCTGGGGGAGAGAACTACTTCACTCACTGGATTAGATGATTCAGCGGCGCCGAAGGAGTAGGCACCAGCTGGGCACCAGACGCAGCGTAGTCATTGACTTACGAGAGAAATGGAAGAAATAAAACCGCTCCCAATAAGGAGTAGAGATCTTGGCGGGGTTCTTATTGTGCTCTCCGCGGTGGTCGGCCCGTTCTACCTGCTCCATAGTGTTCTTTGACCGCAGATTTCAGCTTGGCAATATCGTCCTCTGTCCAGCGATGCAAGACGCGATCGTTTAGCGGGACATTGATGCTCGGCGAGACCCGCCCCTTTGCCAGCCAACGCATAATCGTTGCCCGAGAGATCCCAGCCTTCTCCGCTGCCTCCTCGGTTGACCAGTGCTTGTCCTTGGGCATGTTTGGCTTCTGCCTCCGATGCATCATAACGTCTCAGACTTTCTAGCGGCCTGTCAATGGCCTATGGGGGAGGCCAAGCGTAGGACTGTCCGGAAATTCAGGCTTACGAGGCCAGGCCCATTGACGACAGAGCCTCTAACGCCAACTCCGCGCCAACAACGCGCATGTAAGCTCGATCAGGCTGGCAGATGCTGCCGAGAGAGGCTAGAACGCGTCCGGCTTCGTCTCGGAGCACTGCCACATAGACTTCATGAGACTCGCCAGTCGAGCACGCGCAGGCCTCGGACTCGCAGTCACAGCCGATGCAGCCTTCGAGATCGTTCGCCCATTCGACATCCCAGCCGTTGGCTTGGGCATGCTGCTCGGCCTGCGCCAGACGTAATGCACCTAGGGCACGCTCGCCGACGATGTACAAGGCATGGTCACAGAAGAAGCGAAAGTCTTCGCGGGAGGTCATTATCGCGCCCCTTTCATCATCTCGAGAATCTGCTTAGCCTGTTCAACACTCAGGCTTGACAGTTTTAGCGTGATCGAATCCCCACTGACTTGGATATCGCCACCAGTGAAATACGTAGTGGTCCGACCACGGTCTTCGGGCACGCGCGCGCCTACGATCTTTGCAAGCGTTGCCAGGTTCGCCCGCGTTTTATCTTCGTACGTGTTCGATTCGTTGCGGCGCGCAATGGCTTTAGCGAGCAACGGCAAGTATTCGGGGAGAAACCTCCGTTTGATCTCTTTGGCGATCGCTTGCGCGCCCCTGTCCCCTGCGACGCTGATCTCGGGAAGCTTCGCGCGCTCGGAGCCATTCCACTCGCGAACGTCGACGAATTGTTTATCCCGGCCAATGTGGAAATTGCCATGTACTTCAACGCGCCCCTTCTTTGCTCCGTACGTTTCGATACGGATGGCAAGCTCGGCTTCGTTTGGGCCAGTAATAAATTGCGTTGGGTATGGTTCATCCATGGGCTTGAACGTCCAAACGGGCGCGGTCTCGCCTTCGTTGAGGAAGAACGCAATAGCTTTGGTGAGTTGGATTAGATTTGTGTAGTCGGTCATGCTAGCGGCCTCCATAAGTGTGAGACTACATGTCTCAGACTTGATGGAATACCTTGCAGCCGAGAGGCCAAACGCTAAGCGGTTAAATTTTCAGGGAAAGCAGTCAGAAGTGTGTGACGTGATGTGTCAGACTTTATCTTTTGTGGCAACAATTTGCGTCATAGTGTCTCAGACTTTAGAAGGAAGGGAATGTGGGGAAGTTTGCGGAGGAGTGCGCCAGGTCGGCAGTGTGTTGCCTGTGTGCAGAGCTATTGCGATTGCTGCGCGGAGATCGCAGCTCCATCGAGCAAGCCCGCGCTCGCCCGCGCCCCTTGCCCCCTCTCCTCTCTCCTCCCTCCGCCCCGTCCAGGCCTACCCAGGGAGGGACAGTAGACCCCCTGGCCGAAAATAATCGTGAACGTATCTATGGAGAGAATGCGAATTTAGGCTCGTACGAGAATGATTGCCAGAGCGTCAGTGCCACTGCCACGGCCGCCTAAAAACTATAATGTCTTTGCTTTGCTGGCGCGACTCGAAGGCATTTGCGGGGTGACCTATGGCTAGAGTTCTTCTACTCGGGGCGGGTGCAAGCTTCGGGTCAAATACAAGCGGCGTCCCGCCACTCGGAGCGCACCTGTACGACGCGCTCTGTGCGTTCAATCCACCGGGATGGGGTGCTGTGCCCGCAGAGTTTGCAGCGAGATTTCGCGCCGATTTCGAGAGCGCGATGCGGGAGCTTGGGGATGCCCATCCGCACAGCGTGCCACCTCTTCAGCGGGCGATGGCAGCTTACTTTTTTAGTTTTCTTCCTGCCAGTAATAGCCTTTATTTTGAGTTGGCATGGCGAATCCGAGCCGCACGCTGGCCAGGGGCAATCTGCACCTTGAACTATGAGCGCCTACTCGAATTGTCGCTTTCCGCGCATGCCCTTCGTCCTGTGATCGGCACGAGTACAACGCCGGGAAGCACTCTTGAACTCTGCCTTCCCCACGGATGTTGTCACATCTTTTGTGACGGAGTTCGCGGCAACGCGGGAGGTGTATCGTTTAGTGGATTCGGCGTAACCACTGATGGACCCGTCGTCGTGGTCTCGAACCCGCAGGAGCACCAGCAGCGAATCTCGCAAGACGCTATCCCTCCGGTCATGAGCTATTTCGAACCTAGCAAGAGGACAACGGCGGGAGCGAGTTTCATCGCTATGCAGCGAACGCGATGGCGCGAACTTGCCGCTCAGGCTGACAAGATCGTTGCCATCGGCATCCGAGTGCGTGCCAATGACGATCACATATGGGGACCAATTGCGCAGAGTCGTGCTGCCGTAGTTTATTGTTCGGGTGCGGCGGCGGGCGAGGAGTTCCGTGGATGGGCTAGCCAGACACGCTCGCAGGCTCAGAACAGTGTCTTTGCAGGGTATTTTGCCGACGAATTTAGCTCTATCTGTCGCGAACTGGGGGTGTAGAGAAACCTTGATTTGGACGTCGAACAGGTGAACGAAGGGACTGACGTGAACAACGACTTCGGCATCTATGCCGAATGGCGCCTATTGTCCCACGCATTAGCACACCACCATGTTCGCCCTCCCCTGCTGCAATGACCGAGCCTACCCAGAGGCACACGAAAGACCGGGGCATGTTTTGGAAATCGGAACCTATCTTTCCCGCAGCTACGAGATTCGTCTCGTGAGTGGACTGGCTGCGGCAATGAAGGCGGACACGCTAACATACCTGGAGAGTGCGTTTACCGACACGAAGGTCGGATAGCTTGGGCGGAGAACGGCCCTGACGCCGGTCAACGGGAGGAAGGGATTGGATCTGAGCTGCGCGGTTGTTGCGTCAAGGGGTATTTCAACAACTGTTGACTCGCCGTTTTCAGCCGTTTAGCCTTTGTGCACTAAAGGGATGAACATTTCTGAGTGGTTGGACCTTAAGACGCTGAAGTTGCTTTCACAACACACCAGTGTCGTTGCGGGTGCCGCAGCCTCTTTTTGGGCCATTTCCAAATTGATTCGATGGGCAGCCGGAGCCGGAACGTTTTCTGGTTGTGTCGAATACGGTGAGAGGGTTGTTTTAGCTGTCTTGCTGCTGTGGTTTACCTATCAAATGTGCCTAGTGCTTTGGAAGGGCCGGGCGAGGCTTCAGAATGACGTCCAGATTCGCAACGTGGTCGCGTGAAACCGCGGGACTTTACGTGCGCTACATGGCAGTAGCCCTTGGGAGCGTTCCGTTTGCCGTGGGAGCTGCGTGGGCAAAACGATTGGGCTGGAATGAACACATCGTTGTGCCCCTTGCCCTGGTCTGTGGGTTTACAACGGCTTTTCCGCTTTGGAAATTGACAGGAGATGGGCAGGTCGAACCCAGAATCGCAATAAGTCCGTTGGGTTCTTGGCATCGCCGATTTGCAATCTTTTTTTTGACAGTTTTCGCGATGCTCGCGGTTCTCTGCCTATACCTGGTTTGGCTCAAGCGCAGCACCCCAAAACTGTTGCCGGTTGTCGTCGAGACAACGGTCACCGGCGTGGGCAACCAGCAATTCCTGCTCCTGGGGTTGTTTGCGTTATCACTGGTTATTTCAGTTGTAGCTACGTTCACTCTGCGAAACATTGCAAACAGGAAGGGTTGGGTTTCCGTACCACAAGACGGTTTCCATGGTCACGGGGCACCGCTTCCGCGTTTAGGCGGGGTACCGATTTTCCTTGCATTCTCGGTCAGCTTGATCATGTGCTTTGGGCTGTCCCTTGTTTTTCCGCGACCGTGGGCGGGACTTCCTTCTGCGACATTCCTCCGTATCTATGTTCCAGCCTGCCTCGTTCTTTGCCTCGGCATTTACGATGACCTTCTCGTCGCTGGACCGTATCTCAAGCTTGCAGTGCAAGCCATAGCCGCCACCATGCTATGGCTCGGCGGCTTGCGTATTCTCGATTTGCCGGTTCTGTTCGGGGCGCGCCAGTTTCCCTGGTTTGTGAGCCTCGCCCTCACTATGCTGTGGGTGCTTGGGATCACTAATGCATTTAACCTCATCGGTCGCCTGGACGGATTGGCGGCAGGCTCCGCACTTTTCTCAACGCTGGTCGTGTTCGTGGTGGCGTTGCTAAGCCATTCATCGTTTGTAGCCTTGATGACCGTGGCGCTCACAGGCGCCATCTTGGGCTTCCTACGGTTCAACTTCAATCCCGCCACGCTTCTCTTGGGGGATTCTGGCAGTCTGTTCATTGGATTTCTGTTGAGTGCCTTGGCGCTGGAAGGGGCACAGAAGGCACCTACACTCATCGCAGTTGCGATTCCAGTTGTGTCGTTTGGCCTCCCGATACTGGAGACCTCTGTTTCGGTCCTCCGTCGGCTCATCGGCGGCCGCCCTGATCGGGAGCAAATCCATCACAGATTGTCGCAGATCGGCCTTTCACATCGAGAAGTTGTCATCGTTCTTTATGCAGTCTCGGGCCTGTTCGCGCTGCTGAGCCTTTTCCTGTTGTGGCCGACCGGCAGCACCTTGGGACTGGTGTTGGCCATTGTGGGCACGGGAATTTGGCTTGCAGTGCAACATCTGGGGTATCCCGAATTCGGTGAGCTTCGCCGAGTCGATAAACGCACGATCGATCAGCGACGCGTCGCGATCAACAATCTTTCGTTTCGCCGAGCCACCGCAGAACTCTCTGTGGCGCGCGATTTCGCCCAAGTGCGCAGAGTTCTGATAACGGCATTCGAGAACAATGATTTCGACGCATTTGAATTGCAACTGGAGTCGGTTACCGGCGATGAAGTGTCGCTCGGCGAAGCAAGCCGCCACTTTAGCTGGAGCAAGTTTCCCCACGGAGTGCCGACTTACCAGCCCTCGTGGAAGCTGGTGCTGGATTTGGAGACAACTACGAACCAGCGTCGCGGCTCTCTCGTTGTCTACCGCATTTACAGCCCACTTCCTCTTCAATTGGATGTCGGCCTACTGATGTTCGACTTCCCAACTGTCCTTGCAGACGCGCTTGATCGGGCGCTTGCGATGGCTGCTCATGGCCCGCGCTAAGAGAAAATCGTTTGAAGCCTGAGAAAATGCTCAGGCCATCCGCTGCGCAAACAGGCCGCGTCTCGGCGTGGTCGCCGCGCGCCCGCTGCGAGGGTTCATCTTCTCGCAACAATTCACAGGCCTACCCAGAGTCAGACGAAAGACCCGGCATGAATCGGAAATCGCAACGCCAGCCATTCCGCAGAAAAACTGAGTAGTAAAATTGCAGCATCATGAAACGAGGAAAAGACCTGCGCGATTCGAAAGGTCAGCCGACTGAGTCGACCGCGCCGAAGGAGTTAATGGCGCTTATGTTCGTGATGGTGGAAGCGTCGCCCGGAGCATTTAGGCTGCGTCTTGTATCCAACGATGATCTGATTCGCGATCTCAAGGCTCAGGGTGCACTTGAGGGCTTCTTGGCGGACGTTGACCAACTTTATGCCGAATTTCGCAGTCGCTTTGAAGACACCGAATCTCCTCAGCGTCTAAACTGAGGCGACTTGTCGAGCAAAACAAAACTAGCAACACGCCGTTATTTCCCGAGTGATGCCACCGTCGTACACACATTGCTTTCGACTCGGTGACGGTGGCGTACTACGAGGTGTGCGCGGCGGGATGCAGTGAATGCTTCTCATCCGCTCTCATGGCGGCACAGCGTAAGGCGTTTCTTCCTACGATAATTGCCCTGCTCCGTGCGAAGACGGCGCTGTCTTGACATTTGCCATCGCAGAGCAAATACATCGAGCAGGCAGTGGCCAAGCGAGCCTAAAGACCCGCAACTTTAGTAATTAGCAACTCCGCAATTGACAGTGGAGACTGAAAAACAGAGCGTGCCATCCGTATACATCGCTTCAGCGCTCGCCTCCGCGTTAAAGTGGGTGCCCATTGCTGTTGCCGATAGCATATGTGTGTCGTGCGCTTGACTGAAACTGAGCGAGTGGACGCCTCGCAATCAAAGCGCACCCTGTGTGCGCATCGGTGCGCTCACTGACGTAGCGGACTCAGTTTCATGCGTCGCATCGCTCGCTGTGCGGTGCTTAAGACCGATAGAAGAAGTGTGTCCGCGCAAGCCGCGATTCACCAAACCCAACAACCGATTCCCCAACAATGAAGAAGCTAATCTCCTTTATCGGAGATTTGACCCGCCTTGTGGTCGAGGTGTTTATCCTTGTCCACTCGGTCAAATTTTTGTGGGTTGTTCTTTTCCGATAACGTCCTGCTCGTAGGGCGAACGTAACAGGCTTTTTCTCGCGAATGCGAGAGGTGTGCCCAAAAACTCATTTTGCATCTTTCAGTGCTTGCGTGACTTTCTCTGTCACGTCTGTTCCTGGAAACATATCCCCCTGCTTTCCGAACGCCTTGACCTTATAGCAGAAGCCTCCCCACCTATCCACCTGATAGCTGCCACTGTGATCCGCCGACATGGCTCCGAAAACGCCTCCCTCATCCATCCACTTTCCCTTTCCTCGGTGGGGCCACGCTTCCGTGAGATATACAACGCGGGATACAGACATCCCTCCCATGCCATTCTGCGCGGCGACTTCGAGGCACACAGCACCTTCGTTGGTCACATATGCATTGTGAATCCGCATGCTCTCGGTATTCTTGAGCCTCTTCTGATACTCCTTCACAGCACTCAGCGCAGTGGCCGTTTTCGAGTCCGGTGGTGCTGCATCCTTGTCTTTCAACTGTTGGTAGATTTCAGGTGTGCATTTCTCAGCCGGAATGTAGTGCTTGGCGCAAGTCTTATACCGCGCTTCGAGAGCAGTTGCATCTTCCGGTTGCTGTTGTTGCTGTTTTGAGGTGTTTGCATCCTGAGCAAATGCTGTCATGACAACAGCGAACACAAGGGCGGCGTAGGTGAAGCGCATGAGCACTCCTTGGTGAATGATCCGGACGGGTGGGTTCACTTTAGAGGCGCATGATAGCACGAGATAAGTGCCGATAGAGCAGCAACCTGCAAGTGTGGCTCCCAAGGTAACCTTGCCCGGTAACTTGGGCTCGGTGACACTGACTTCGACAGTGTTGGAGGAGTCGTTTTATGCCACAGTCACAAGCGCCCGCTCAACTCACGAATGTTCCACCAAAGCCGACATGCTCCCCGGCTGCTTTGACAATCTTCGGCGGAGGCCCTGATTGCCAAGACCGATGGAATGCCTACAACCAAGCCGTGCAACAGCGGACACGCGAGGAGTTGCAACTCTACGTGAACCGTCAAAAGGATTTGGCATCCTCGCAAGCCGCTGCCCCGCTGCAACAGCAGATTGCGGACCTCAACAAACTCGTTGCCGACCAACAAGGGCAACTCAAGAAAATGAGCGAGCAGATGCAGGCTGATGCGATTGAGGCGAAGTCTGCCGAAGCCTCTGCCGTAATGCAAGCGAGGGCCGCCGCACACACTCAGGGCTTGGAGTATGGCGCGGGCATCGGTGTGGGCGCTTCGCTTGTCCTATTCGCCATCATTTTCGGAATCAAGCGTGCGATGAGCAATTTCACCGTCACCAAGAAGCCACAGGCGCAGGGCGCGGCGGTGGGCAAATAAGGGCAAGGCGAGATCACCGCAGAACTGAGGGCAAATGAAAAAAAGAGTTGCACTTGTTTGTATTCTTGTTGCTTGCCTCTGCGCAGCACAGGAAACGCGTTCAGAGAAACGCATACATCGTATCTATGTAGACGAGCTTCATTTTCCCAACAACCCGGATTGGGACGGCTTCGTTCGCTCGAAGCTGATAAGTTCATTGGCTCAAGATTGCGCTTCGAATTGCGCGGTTGTCGAAGCCGTTGGGCCTACGGGTGACAACGGGGCGGATACAGCGGATGGTGTGTTGACCGGGACAATGCTTGTCGAATCCCCCGACAATCGCCACTACCGGGTACAGGGAGCGATGCGATTGGTGGATAGAGATGGCACAGTGTTATGGGCGGCCACGATCTATAGCTCCCCACTCGCCCGAAGTGCTACGTCAAGTTTTGCCGACAATACCGCGAAAAAGCTTACCGCTTTCTTAGCTCAGGCACGGGGCAAGTGAGCATGAAAGCATCCGAGCTACTGCCGCTTTCGAAACACGCTGTATTAAGTGTGTGTCTGTTCTGCACACTCCCGATCGCAGCCAAAGACCACAAGTGGCAGGACGCCACAGTGCTCAAACTTACAACGAGTAAAGGTGGAACTGTAGCTGTTGTGGTGCCAATGGGAGATGGTTTTGCCGGGGCAGCCGGTCAGCAAACCGCGTCGTTCTATTGGATCAAAGGGGAGAAGATAACCTACGTGATTCACAACTATTCTGAAGGGGCTTTCATCAAGCCGTGGCTGATTCTGACCGTGGGCGGCCCAACCAAGGTTGCGGCGGACGGGAAGAATTTGTACGTGATCGACTCAGAGGGTAAAGAGCGCAAGTGCCGGATCATCGGTCAGATCGCAAACGAGCCAATTGCAAAGTAGACTGGCGGCAGGGCGATAGTCTCGCTCCCGCCGGTAACCTTGCTGCTACCCACACTTAGGGAAGCTGATGAGTGGAGGCCAGAGGCTGAACAAACAAACACGAGACACTAAAAGGCTAACCACACAAATTATCGGAGCCGCGCTTGTTGCTGTTGGGCTTTACGGTCTTGGCCAACCCGAAAACTCCATGTTGATTTTAGGCGTCGTGATCGGGCCGTTCCTGTTGATTGCGCCCGATATGTTCCTGTGAATCTGCCCCCGTGTCACAGGGCGGTAGAAATCTGCGTATGCCGCAAGGTTTTGCTCGGAGACGTTGACCCACATTTTGGCCCACAAACTTGCCCACAGATGCCCTCGGAACACCGGAGTGCGCCCCGAAAACCCGCATAATCCTTGATGCTCCGTTCTGCCCGCTTGAGGCTTTGAGGATTATGAATCGGCTGCTCTACACATAGGGTGACATCTCGAACGTCACGCGAATTAACTGGCGTTCTCTCAATCGTCCGTCTGTCTCCCCGTCAGCTATTTGAACGCTCGATTGAGCCGCGTCCAGGCTTCGCGTTTTTCGTCGAGCGAAGGAGAAGCAGGCATTTCGTCGTATTCGTCGGGCGATGTCGGCAAAGGCTTCAACTCATCGAGTAGCCGAATCGCTTCGTCCGGCGCATCGTCGCCAGCGTTGTTCAGGGCCACGTTGATCCGACTCCACTCCACGCCGCGTTCGTGCGCACGCAACATAGCCTCTCGGATCTGCGCGCCGACAGATGGGGTGTAGAAACACAGGCCGGGCTTATTTCTGTCCTGCATAACTATCCCGACTCTCCACGTTGCCTTCGCTGTTGTCTTCCACGAATGGACGAATGCCGAATCGACTGAGCAGATATCGTGCGCCAGCTCGTGCCATCGGTGCGTACGTCGGGTCTCCCAACTTAGCAAGCCGAGTCACCAACGCGGGCTGTTTCAATGCCGCATTCGCAGCCCTAGTCATCAGCCCGATCGAGCCAACAGCCGGATGGCCAGTTTCTAAACCTAGCCCCAATCCGGCAACGGAGAAGAATGGAAGATTGAATTTTGCTCCGGCTCGGCGCGCGATCTCTTTGTCGACCGCCTTGCCCGCGGTGAGGATGCCGCCGTAGTGGGCTTGGGTATCCTTTACCCCCGGCGCATTCGCGTCGATGAAGCTATTGAGCTTTCCGTACATTTCCTTCAGCGCTTCCTGCCGAGCGTTCTCGATCTGCGATTCGCCTGCCCAGCGGACTTGTTTACCGATCTCCGTCTTAAGTTCGTGCAGCTCTCGAAGCGTCGCGGAGTTCGCAGCTTCTTCACTCAGGTTTGCGCCCATACGCCAAATGCTCGATCCGTCTCCGCCGAAGCGCTCCAGGCTGCCCGCATGTGTAGCTGCTGAGTCTCGAATCATCTGCGCAGCCTTGGCCCGGTCGAAAGTCTTGGCATTGGGCGACAGATCTAGCACGTCGCCGATGACCTGGCCGGTCTTGCCCAGCTCTGTCGCTAGCTTCGTGCGCAGATCCGACATCGAATTCGCCACAATCCCAGAATTCCGTACCGCCTCGACCGGATCGCGTCCGTAACGAAAGTCAGATTGCGCTGTCTGGAGCAGGTTCGCCAGGGTACGTCCGCCGAGTTTGGAAGCCACTGCTCCTACTCCGCCGAGAGCTGCAGACGTTCCAGCTTGGGTCAGACCGGCGGCACGGGCTTTCTCTTCGTCTCCACCACTCTTCGCGTATTCCTGCAACGCTCCGAATGCGCCTTCGCCAGCAGAGCGAACGCCGAGAGCAGCCAGCCGGGCTAACCTTCCGCCGCCGAGCACTGCCTTGGTCGCTTCTGCTCCTTTAGCTACCTCGCCCGCGGGAAGCAAGAATTCACCGACGCTCTCGCCGACGTTGCCAATTTTCTCGCCTAGGTTCTTTGGCTCAATATCGGATGGAGGCGTCAAATACTTTTGCTGAAACGCGCGCGCATGTTGTTTTTCCTGCTCGTCGTCGAACTGGTTGGGATCGCTCGCCCATCGAGCCAAACCGTAGAAAGTTTTCGCCGCACCTTTTCCCACTCCGCTGATAAGGTCTCCGCCGAAATTCCCTGCCGACGAAGCCAGAGACATCGCGCGGTCGGAGAGAGACGGCGGAGTCGAAGGAGTAGAAGGATTCAAATTAGGCGCATTCGACTGCGGCCCCGCGCCTATCTCTTCTTCTCCAGCCAAGCCGACTGTGGGAATAGAAAAAGACTTGGGCGCATCCAGTTGCTCGGCTTGGTCAAAGACGCTTTTTCCCGCAATTTTAGGCGACTGGCCCTGCTCTAACTTCTCGGCTTGATCAAAAACGCCCATTAGAACGTCCGCCCGTCTCGCCGAGCCATCGACTCAGCTTTCTTGCGGTCCCCTCCGGCCCGACGCAGATACTGGCGGGCTTCGTCTACAGAGAGAGGCGTGCCCTGCGCCGAAGCCGGGGCATTTCCACCGGCGCCGAACGATCGGGGCGCCGCGTTCCGTGCGGCGTTGAAGCCCAGTTCGCCCAAACTCCTTGGCAACGGCTCCGGCTCGCTGTCTGGATCCACTTCCCATTGGGGCTCCCCTGCTAATCCGACCATTGACGCCGAGCGCCGCGATTTCGATACGTCAGCACGGAACCGGTCTTCGCCCAAGCCAACCATCGAGCTCATTTGTTCGGGAGTAAGCGTAACGCCCGTCAGATATCCATCCTTGTCAAAGCGTGCTTTCAACCGACGAAGCAATGGATCCGACTGCTGCGCTTCGTTAATCAGGGCTTGGTTGAGTCGAACACCTTTCTGCAATCCCATCGTCATGCCGAGATGATTAGCCAGCAAACTCAACATCGCTTGCTGATCTCCGCCTAGCCCGGCGCGATAGTTCTGGCGCATTACCTTCAACCGCTCTTCCGAATCCAATGCAGGTTGGAAAATCTTCAGTCCTTCTTCACTCGACTGCAGACCGAAGCGAGCTTGAGCCAACGCCTGGCCTGAGCGCGCGAGTTCGAGTCGCTGCTGCGCCATCGCGAGCTGGGCCTGAATCTGGCGTTCCTTTTGCTGATATGTTGGATTGTTCGGATTCATCAACGCATCTTCGTGCGCTTTGGCCAACGCAGCCTGAGCTTGCTTCGACTGGATTGCAGCCTGGCGTAACTGCTGATTCTGGGCTGCTGTCGGATCGGCCAAAATCTCGTCCTCGGACATAGGCGCGACAGCACCGCTTGCGTCAACTTTGTAGCCCTTCGAGCGCAAATCCCCCAACGTCTTCGTCTGCGCAGTTTGAGCTTTACTCTCGGCGATATCGTTCGCGCGATCGTGATAGCCGAGCATGCCGCGCCGATAGTTCGCTTCGTTCTGAGCCATCTGCAGGCGTAGATTCATCTCTTGCTGTTGTTGTGGCTGCTCGAGCGCCCAGAGTTTCTGTTGCGGCGTTCCCATCGACGCTCCGACCTGTTGCAACGCTCGGCCAAGTAAACTTAGCGGCGAAGGCTGTGCCGTGCGCTCTGCATAGGTCTGCTTTCGAATCTGTCCGCTGTCGCTGTCAACGGTGAAGCCTGTTCCTGGGCCAACGTAGGGCTGCCCTGGATCGGGCGTCGGTCCAGCCAGACCAGACAGTCGAGCCAGCGCGCGGACGAATCTGTTCGATCCGCCTTGCGGAGCCAGCTGAGGCATCGAATCTGGCGACGCCGAGCCAATATCTTGCACAGCCTTGGCCGAAGCCGCTCCAGGCGAGATTCCAGATGCATCGGGCGGAGAAAACGGACCAAACTCACCTTGGGAGCCTGACATCGGCGTATCCGACGATTCCGCAGCGGACTTAAGAGGATTGCTCCGACCAGATCCGTTCGGACCGCTTCCCGCATCACCAGCTCCAATACTGGCGTTGATATCCGGATCAGGACTCGACTTAGCTTTAGACGCAGTCTGCGATTTTCTCGCTGCGATTGCGTCAGCGTATGGACTTCGCTTGCTCAGCCGAGCCAACGCCGCCACCAAGCCGCCATCCCATCCAGGCGCCGGATTACTTCCAGATCCGTCGTTGCCGTTTGCTGTTTGATCGACGATATCGCTCCAAGCCATTGCTACGATCTCCTATTCATGTTTCCAAGCCCGGTCATTACCGACCCCGCGGCGCCAGCGAGTGTTCCGATCCCGCCCACAATGTCGCTGCCCCAGCTGCCCATCTGACCGCGCTGAGCTGCCGAGTTACCTCCTTGGCCGTATGCGCTCGAGGCCGCTCCAATCGCGCTGAGCGGGTTATACATCTGCTGCTGTTGCTGGTTGTATCCAATTCCCGCCAATCCTAGCTGCTGCTGATTCTGCAACGCGCGAACGTACGCATCGTTCGTCGACGCGTCCGCATTCCGATTCGTCGTGTTGATCAAACTCGACATTGCGCCGGGCGAGCCTTGGAACCCACGCGAAGCGAGCATGCGCTGCCCGACTGAGATTGAGTCCTGGGCTGTGCGCGCGATGTTCGACTTGTCGAGTTCGTATTGCGACCGGTTGAACTGGTTCAGGCCGCTGGGATCTGTGGGAGTAGCAAAATACGTCTTCGCTGCTGTGTCTCCAGCCGATCGGTAGCCCTGTTGAATTCCTTGGTCTTGCGTTGCGATCTGGCTGCCTTGCTTACCAAGCGCCACGCCGCCCTTCGCCGCTGCATCGGCCTGCTCACGGCCTTTCTTCAGCTGGGCGATCGGTCCGGAGTAAAAGAAACCTTCGCGCTCAAGCACGCGGCCAGTCGCGATATCGATGACAATTTTCGTTGCGATAAATTGGCTAGATGATTCCACGGGTTACCTCTCCGACTTTCCACTGAATTCGTTGTCTAACCGCATCTTAGCGTTGGCCCGCGCGTAGGCTTCCGACTGGCCCTTTTTGATGCCCTCTTCGACCAGTTCAAGATAGCGTTGGCGTCTGCGCGACTTAGCCTTATTGGCTGATTTCGACGCCGCCACGCGCTGGGTGGGGTCAACTCCGAGCCATCTCCGTTTGCCTAAAGCCTGCGCGTGTTCATTGATATTTCCCGCCATTGTCCTGCTCCTATGTTCGCCTTTCGTTCGCTATTTACTTTTGTTATACTAGCACAGCTCGCCAATGTTTTCGCGGGTTTTACCGAGCGGTCGGAGCAAGAAGGAGTTAGCTCAAAATGAGCAACCTAGGCACAGCCTGGCCCGTTCTTAGCGCAGCTGAGCGCGAGGCGATCGTTGTGCGCGCCCGAATCGCGCTATTCGAATACGTCCGCAGAGCTGGCGTCGATCTCGACACGATCGACTGGTCACTGTTCGAAACCGGCTTGCAGATTCGGATAAACGCAGAGCCAATGTTGCAGCGGCGTTTTTGGTGGGAACCGGAGCAAGTTATCGCCGAAGCGCTGACGAACTTGCGAGAGTGGGCTGACGAGCATGGGTACGGAGAGCGGGGAAATGCGTAACGATGAGGAATTGCAAGATGCTGGTCGTCTTGATGACCTGGACGAAGCGGAAGAGATCACATCTCTCTCTCCTGCAGACCTGACTGCTCTCATGACCGTGCCCGATCATCTGAAGCCTCCATTCGCAAAACCATTTCGTCCCGCCGCTTGCCATCCCGACCGTCCTATCTATGGATCCGGTCCGCTCTGTCGTAAATGCTCCGACTTAGTCCGCTGGCAAGGCGAGCGGGGCAAAGCCAAAGTTCGATCCTACGTCGATACCAATTCCTCCCTTAGCGCGGCGATGCGGGCCGAAGTCGACGACAAACTCGGAAAGCTGAAAGCCTACGCGCCGCACAGAAAGAAGCCCAGCGATCCAGATTCGAAATCCATCCGCACGTCGAATCCCAAAGTCGCGGAGCACGCAGCGAAAGTTCTCATCATGAATGCGCTGGATGGCGCCGCTGCAGCGAAAGAGATCAAGCCCGATCTCTCCCCATCCGATCAGGCGGTGTTGGGTAAGAAGTTAGAAAGCGACCCGCACGTTCATCGCGAAGTTGAGAAACAGCTAACTCCCCGCGGATTGAGCGATCACGATCGGGACTATTTCGTCACGCGACTGTGGCAGATGTTCGAGTCGAACGATCCGCGCGAAGAACAAAAAGCTCTATCAGCGATGCGGATTCTGGGCAAAGCGTTCATTTCGGAGAAGGTCGAAAACACACAGGTTGAAATGCTGAAGATCGCCGGGATATCGGAGGGGTTGGAACGGATGATGGGCGAGGCCGACTCCGAAGCGCAAGCAGGAATAAGTCCGTTCGACGAAGTTCGAAGCCAGCTCAATTTGAAAGACGAGAAGTTCGATGAGTAGCGAATATTCCAAACGCGATCTGTACGAAGTTAGCTGGGCAGAGAAAACATCCGCCGATCGAACCGATCTGCTCCGTGTCGACGCAATGCTCGAGCGAATTGCATATCTGGAGGAAGTGCGCGCGAAGCTCGAGAGAGACATCGAATTCGGCGATACGTTCTGGACGTCTGAGCTGTCGACGATCGACGTAACCCAACTCCTCGTCATTGTTGAACGCCAGATTCTGCATCTCGGCGCCCAGGTTGCTCGACTGATCGGCGGAGGCTGCGCATGAGAAGTCGGAGAAAGATTCGCACGTTGGGCAATCGCACAGGCGTACGACCGTCTTCGGCTACGAAGCGCCTTGGACGTATTCAGTCGCTGACCGGGCGATGGCACGCGGCGCCGGATCTGAAATCCAAACGCCAGGCGTGGCTGAAGCTGCAGTCGTCGTTCAGATGAAGGAACGTTTGTAGTTAACTTTGCAAGACCAAAATGGAGAACAAAAATGAGTACGGAAACAAAAATCATCGCTAAGCCTACTTCGTCAACCAACACCACCACTCCCACGCTTTCACCTACGATCACCCTGGGCTTTGTCGCACTTCAGCGAACATTCGACGAGCACGTTGGCGAAACGCGCAAACAAACCCGCCATGCGGCTAGTCTCGTCCCGCTCCGCGTTCGCTCGATCGCTGCAGACGGTGCATTTGTTCCACTCGCGAGTTCGATTCGCCTGGACAGCAGCAGTGTCGTGATCGACTCCACGTTCCGACCAGTAGCGAAGGCGGACATCGCGTTGCCGGGCGAAAAGAACACTGGCCAGCAGCATCAGACGTTGGAATTCGATTTCGAGCGGATTCCAGTCTTCGGCTTGGTTAAGACGAGAGACAGCCAGCTGAGTTTGGTCGCGATCGATACGGACGACGAGCTTACCCTTCCGCTCGGATTCGAAATGGTTGGCTTACTGGCAGCTCCGGTTGGCACGCATCGGTTAAAGGTCTACGACACGAAGACGGATGACGCGTATCAGTTGGGTTATGTATTTCCAAACACGATCCAGCCGGACTGGGTCGGACTTGCGCAGGCACGGCGTGAAGAAGTCTTAGCCGAGCGTGCAGCAGAGCGGCGTGAACGCGAAGCCGAGCGTAGAGCCGAATTGGAAGAGGATGCGCGAGTGAAGAAAGAAAAGCTTGAGTGGGAAGCTAGCCTGGCTAAGCCGGTTCCGACGTTCGCTACGTCGGACAAAGAAGTCGTGTATCAGATGCAGGAGGCATACGCCGTCAAATACCGTCGCCGGATCGCGGTTACCCGTTCCGCATCCGATCAGCCGTATTTCGTCGAAGATCCCGAGAACCTTGGCCCAGCGATCGCTGAAGGGGTCGCAGCCAAGCGCGAGGAGCTTGGGTCGGGCGCCGACGCATATTTCGAGCGTGAGCGTGATGCGCGGGAATACGCCGCATCGTTACAGAAATAGACGCGTGTGTCGACTTTGGCCCGTCTGACCGAACGATGGCGGCTAGTCGGGCCAACACGGGAGAGAGGTTGTGCAGCTGCCCAGCTCCGGCCTCTCTCTCTGATCTCGGAACCCTCGTCCGACTACGGCAACGCTTCCTAGACCCTGACGCTGGCGGGAAGACAACTGCCTCGATAAGTAACTATCTGCGTCACCGCTTCCCCTTGCACCTGCACGATGCCAAAATGCGTGTCGAACAGGCCGCGGAACAGATCGTCTGGAAAAGGAATGCGTGCGACCGCATTGTGCCACACGATAACGCGGGGAGCTGGCTGGCTCGCGTCATAATTCGGAATGGTGTTACGCAGCTCTGCTTCACACGCATCGATGAAAGCATGTTTTGACTGGCTGGCGTCTCCAGCCCCGGTTATACAGAAAAAGATGAACTTTTGACAAAGTAAAAACCGGACTATCTTCAAACAAGATGATCTTTTAGCTCGTTCTCTTTTTGGAATCAAGAGATACTTTTTCCACAGAAAAGTTTTTCAAAGCAGTTGACTCCACCTATCCTCGCTGCTATTTTCCCATTTCTTTCCAATCCTGCCGACCGCGCCTGAGGGGGAGCAGGTCGACGCACCCTCAGTTTTGTCAGCCACCGTCTTTGGCCGCTGTGGATTAGTGTCGTTACTCGATCGGAGTCGCCATGAAGCCCTTTGTCCTTCTTCCCGTTCTGTTCACAGTCCTTTCCCTCAACCCAGCTGCGAACGCGCAGTGTCAATATTCCACAGATGCTTGCGTCACTTCTTTCTCTATTAGCCCGAGTGCCATTCTTGGCGACCAGTCACATGAGGCCATCGCTACAGCTCACGTCCACATCCCGCCGAATGCTAACGGCACACTGATCGCCGTCGAACTGCAGATCCCGAGCAGCTTGTACACCGGACCGATTGAATGTTTGTCCGGAACATCCTTAATAGCGGGAGAGCCAGGCTATCTGATGGCATGCGGTAGTTACGGGCTCAGTGGCGACGTTACCATTCAAATCGCGATCACCGGCCACAACTACAGCCCGCCGTCGATTCAAACGGGCACCGTGTATGCCGAGGTCTACGGATACCCCGAGCCTCGCCCCAGCGCTTCCCTTGAGTTCGATCCGGTATCGACCTTCACCCAGACGCCTGCCCAGGACCCGGACACTCGCTGTCCACCTGGGAACTGCGGCTCCGCAGGTGCTCCCATCAACGTCATGAACGGCAACACATGGATTACCCAGACCGACTACTCCATTCCCGGCCTCGGAGGTGGCATGGAGATCACCCGGACTTGGAACAGCTTGTGGTCGCTGAAGCAGCCTCCGGAGACGTTGGGTATCTTCGGCGATAGTTGGCGCAGCAATCTCGAAGAACGAGCCCAGCAGCTTTCCGGTGGAGTCGTGAAGTACTGGAAGGGAGACGGCAGCCTGTTGTTCTACAGCTGGAACGGAAGCAGCTACGTCATGACCGCTCCCGCCAACGACGCGACGACTCTGATCTACAACAGCATCACCCTACAGACAACGGTCACGCTCAAAGACGGGACCCAGAAAATCTTCAACAACGGGGGCTATCTGACCTCCGTCATCGATCGCAACGGCAATACTACGACGATCAACGTCGATGCCGCCAATCAGAACCGCATTGCCAGCGTGACCGACCCGGCAGGCCAGGTAGTCAACTTTCACTATACCAACGCCCAATATCCTCGCCTATGCACCTCCCTGACCGATAGCGTCGGCACCATTGCCAGCTACGTGTACGACACGAGTGGTCGCCTGACGCAAGTGGCCTATCCCGACGGTTCCCAGCTGAACTTCGCTTACACCGACCCCAACGGCAGCACGCTGATCTCCAGCGTTACCGACCTGCAAGGTAAGATCATTGAGTCGCACACCTACGATTCCCAGCGACGCGGAAAGACCTCCCAGAACGCCAACGGCGTGAATCTGGTGACCATGAACTACAACGTCGGTGTTTATCCGAACGAGAATTTCGTAGCCGATTCCATAGGCGATTCCAGCCAGGTGGTGATCGGCAACCAGAACCAGCGCCTTTATTTGATCTCGACCTCTGCACCGGGTTGCGCTTCCTGCGGCTTCAAGAACGCCAGTAGTTACACCCTCTCTTCTAGTGGGTACGTGAACTCCATCAGCGACGGGAACGGCAACCCGACTGTCTACACCTATGACTCTCAAGGGAATGTCCTGATGAGGTCGCTGCCCCGTGGGAGTTCCTTGGGCGGTCGCGGGGCAGGCACGGACAGCTGGACCTACACCTACAACTCATTCTCCGAAGTGCTAACGGCAACGGACCCGCTCAATCACACGACCACCTACCAGTACGACACGCACGGCAATCTCACGTCCGTTACCACCCCTTCGCCCGATGGCATCATCGCTCCCAGCGTCACCACCTTCACCCCCAATGCTCAGGGACAGATCACGCAGATCAAAGACCCGCTCAACAACCAGACCACCATCGCCTACTGTCCCACCGGCAACAACACCTGCCCTTACGGCATGGTCAGTTCGGTCACCGACGCACAGAACAATCAAACCACCTACGCCTACGACGCTCGCGGCAATCGCACCTCGGTCACTGACGCCAAGAGCAACACGACCCAGTTCCAGTACGATTCCATGAATCGACTGACCCTGATCACCTATCCGACCTCGCCCGCTACTACCGTGCAGTTCCACTACGACTGGCGCGGCCGTCGAGATTACGTGATCGACCAGAACGGCAACAAGACTACCAACGGCTATGACGATGCTGATCGCCTCCTCACCGTGACCGACGCCCAGACTCCTACCTCCGGCGTGACCACTTACGCGTACGACACCGAGAACAATCTCACGGACATCTGGGACGCCAAGAACAATCACACCCAGTTCGCGTACTGGGGTGGCACCGGCCATCAGCTCCGCTCCACGACCTTCCCCTCGGGCTACACCGAAACCTACCAGTGGGACGGCAACGACAATCTCACCCGCAAGACCGACCGCAACAGCAACCAGATCGTCTACTGGTTCGATTACCAGAACCGCATGATCCAGAAGATGTATCCCGACGGCAGCCAAGTCACCTACACCATCGATGCTGCCGGACGCCTCACGCAGACGAATGACTCGGACGGTGTATATACCTTCGGCTACGACAACATGAACCGCCTAACCAGCACTGGCACACACTACTGGTTCGGTACCGCCGGAAATTACTTGATTCAGTACGGCTACGATGCGGCCTCGAATCGCACCTCCATGAAAGACCCCCAGAACCTGTCTACCAGCTACGGCTACGACACCCTGAATCGCCTGAACAGTCTGGCCTTTAACGGCCAGAATCCGGCCTTCGGCTTCGGTTACGACACCCTCAGCCGCCGTACCTCGCTCACTCGCCCCAACGGGGTCAACACGTCATACGCCTACGACTCCGTCTCTCGCCTGCTCTCCGTCATCCATAAACTGGGCTCAACCACCATCGACGGAGCCAGCTACACCTACGACAACGCCGGAAACCGCAACAGCAAGACCGACTTGCGCACCAACGTGACCTCCAACTACGGTTACGACACGATTTACCAGCTCTTGCAAGCAACCCAGGGGGCGAGTACCACCGAGAGCTACACTTATGACCTAGTGGGCAATAGACTGAGTTCTCTGGGCGTCTCGCCCTACAGCTACAACACGTCGAACGAGCTGACCTCGACCCCGACCGTGACCTACACCTACGACAACAACGGCAGCACGAAAACGAAGTCCGACGGCACCCAGTACACCTGGGACTACGAGAACCGGCTGACCAAGGTGGTACTGCCGGGCTCGGGCGGAACCGTCAACTTCAAGTACGACCCCTTCGGACGGCGCGTGCAGAAATCCTTCACCCAGGGGTCAAGCACCACTACGACCAATTACCTCTATGATGAAACGGATCTCTTGGAGGAAGTCGATAACAGTGGCAGCGTGCTAGCGCGATACACGCCCGGGCCACGTATAGACCAGCCATTAGCAGAGTTGCGAACCGGTGTGAGCAGTTATTACCAGCAGAATGCTCTTGGATCGACAACGTCACTTAGCAATTCGGTTGGAGTGCTGGCAAACACCTATACATATGACTCTTTCGGTAAGCTGACGGCATCGACCGGCACGATTACGAATCCAGCCCAATACACAGGACGCGAGTTCGATTCCGAAACCGGGGCTTACTTCTACAGAGCCCGGCATTACGATCAGAACGTCGGCAGATTTCTATCCGAGGATCCAATCGAGTTTAGGGGTGGAATCAATTTTTATGCTTATGTGAACAATCGGCCGACTAAATACAGAGACCCACGCGGCCTGTTCCGCGACTGTGACGAAGAGCACATCGAGTGTAACCGCCGGTGCCAGAAAGCTCCGGCTAGCTGCCTTCCGTGGCCCGTTGGTCGATACGGAAGCCCCGCCGTCAGGAGATGGAGTCGAACCGCTTACTGCACTGCGAAATGTTTAGAAGAGTATATGGCATGCAATGCTGCGAACGAGGCCAGACAACTGACCGAGTACTGCAGCTCTAATCCAATCGGCTGTGCCGCATTGGTGACAGCCGGCGCGGTAATCGTTGCGCAACCTGAGCTGGGGCCAGTGCTTGCACCAGTGATCTTTTGAAGCCTTACGAAATCGACAAGGAGAACTATGAAGAGCGGGGTTCAAGTGTTCGAAGAAGATTCAAAGATCCTCGAAGGGATCGCTGCTAGGTACGATGAGAATTCAAAGGAATACGCAGCTCTCATGCACGCGACCATGGCGCTGTTGTATGTGCTGACTGAAGGCAAACAGAAGTTCATGGAGCACGTTATCGCGCCTGAGAGCGGTCTCACAGCTGAACAAAAGAAGTCTCTGCTGCAGATGGGAATCGACCCTGACTCCGAACCTGGGGTTGATTAGGCAGATGGGATGGCTGGGGGGCAGTTAATTTCGGTAAACGACCCCTCGGGCGTCGCGCAGAGGTCCTCCACGCACGTGCGGCCCTACAACCACCACGAACTACCTGTATGACGGGTTCAACCTCACAGAAGAGGTGGACAATAATGGGAACGCCCTCGCGCGCTATACTGAGGGACCAGATCTCGATCAGCCACTGTCGATTCTGCGCAGTGGCACCAACACCTGCTAATCATTCCGATGGACTGAGCACCGTCACGTCCTTGAGCACCTCGGCGGGAGCCCTGCCCCGGTGGAAGCCCCAAAAGGGGGGTGGAGCCGTTTTTCCCGTAGCCACATCCTACCCCCATCGAACTTGATGGCTTTCAATCTTGTGACTATGCTCGGCGAAGAGCAGGCGAATCATGACGGCGCCCGTGACTCTCTCTCTCTCGGCAGGCGGCTCAATTAATGGTCGCCATCATTCCTATGGCTTTCCCTCTGACAACCCTGGCGTTGGGATTGTTAAAGACCTGGGTTCTGTACGTGCGTTGCCACTTGCACTGCATGTGGGAAGGAACTCACGGCTCCTGAGCACGCTCGCACGAGTCAAGGAATCTGCAACACCCAAGCGAATCTGCAAAAACAATTCGTCCGGTACAACTGCGAGAACGAGGGCCGCGGCGGAGCTTGAGTTCGACCGCTGTGGTATATTCCTCGACTGAAAACCCACAAGTCATGAGCTACTGTGGCGTGATCGAAGTCAGAAGTCTCGAGGATGCGCTCGGGGCGACCTGCGCCCGCCCGCCTAAAGCTGTCTGCTCTGATTGCGGCGTGTCCGTTTGCTCTGCTCATGCGGAACGTTGCAACCTCTGCCACCAAACCTTCTGCCCGTCCTGCCTATCTTTCCACCAGGCTGAGCATGCCAAGCCAGTTCGGCGAGATCTTCACGATAAGTTCACCAAGAAGAGCGCATAGCTCACCTTGACGAAGGGTTCGGGCTACCCCAAACCCCACATCGCACTTCACTGTGCCTGACCCGCCTGTGCCAACACTGGCTGCTGGCAGGACCGCGCCGCTTTCAACAGGTCCGCGAATTCCGGTGTGGAGCGCAATTTGGACAGCAAAGGGTCATGCTCCAACGCCGATAACGCGCAGTAGTTCTGCTCAATCGCGATGCGGATTAGGTGCAGCGCTGCATCCTTCTTACCGGCAAACGCGAACACGGTCCCTCGGTAATACAACAACTCCGGGTCACCTCCAGCACCCGTCACCTTTGTTGCTTCTTGCGCCAGCCGGTCCAAGTCTGACGGTGGGCGCAATCCCAATGCCGCCTCCATGAGATCGCGCTGATACTGCGCCGCCGTCGGCATTCTTTTCGCCGCCTCGCGCGCCTCGTTCACCTTACCTTCGCGCAGGAGAATCGACGGCATTACCCAATTCGCCCACTCCGACCCAGTATCGAGTGCCGCAAATTCCCTAGCCTTCGCTGGCTGATCCAGAAAAAGAAATGCCCATGCGCACGAGCGATATGAGAAATTTGCCGGATCAAGACGCATCGTAGTGTCGCATTCCCGACTCGCTTCCTCAAACATTCCTGCATAGCGGTCGACGTAGGCGAGGGTGAAATGAGCTGCCGCACTCTGCGGACGCTTCTTAACCAGTCCTCGGGCCTCCTCATGAGCCTTCGCGAGTTCTCCCCGCTCCACACGGTTCAGGATTAGCTGTCCCGCAGCCACGCTCAAGCTTGGATCGAGTTCCAGCGCCCGTTCACACGCGGCATTCGAGCGTTGAAATCTCTCCTCACCACCGCTCGAGTACCGAGATTCGAAGTAGTAGCGGATCCCCAGTGCCTGCCATGCTGGAGCGTATTTTGCATCCAGCCCGACCGAACGCTCTAGCATCGCAATAGCTTCTTTGTTCGGCTTCTCATCATGCGGAACAGCCGCACTCCGTAGGTAAAGGTTGTACGCCTCTTGGTTCGTCGGTCGCGTCTGCGTCTCTACAGACTCCGCCGTGACGCCTAGCGCGGGGAGCAATCCTTGACGCACTTTCGATGTGATCTGTTCGCGCATCGCAATCATGTCCAAAGACGGAGCCGTAAGCGCCTCTCGCCAGACGATGCGGTTATTCGCAACGTCGATCGCCTCGAGCGTGACTTCCAACTGCTTGCCCGCTCTCAGGTAGTGCCCGGTAACGATCTCTGACACGCCCATCTCACGACCAGCCTGCTGAAGGTCTTGGTGTGGATCGATGTACCTACTCGTGGTGGAAAAGGGGCGAATTGACAAACGCTGCTCCGAACTCAGCCTGGTCGCAATTTCGTCCGGTAACGCGAGACGGAGGAAGTCGGTATCCTTGTCTGCACTGGCGTTTTGGAACGGGAGCACGGCTACGGTGGTCGGAATCGATGCGCTGACGGAGGTCGTTTTGCTGTGCTTGTACTGCCAGAGCGTGGCGCCCGCGATCACTGCCAAGAGAATTCCTGCTAGTGCCGTGATCTTTCCGTAGCCGCGTCCGGGTGTCGTGCTACCGCTGCCGGAAGTCTGCGCCCCAGGGTCGGCCTCTTCTTCTACTCTGTTTGAAGCTGCCCTGGGTCCCGACTCGCTATCGCGCCGGAGGCGCTGCAGATCGCTCCGCATTTCTGCTGCGCTCTGATACCGCAGTCTGCGGTCTTTTTCGAGCGCCTTGTTGATGATCTCCTCGAGCTTGGATGGCACATCGGGGTTCAGGCGTAATACCGGTATGGGGGCGCTCTCGAGAATGGCGTTAAAGATCAAACCATTGCTCTTTCCTCTGAACGGGAGTTGGCCGGTCACCATTTCATAGAGAACGGCCCCAAACGAGAAAAGATCCGTGCGCGCATCCAGTTCCTTTGCTTTGACCTGTTCGGGCGACATGTACGCCACTGTGCCTAAGGTCGCGCCTGGGCTAGTAAGTGGCTCTTCGAGCACAGATTTAGTTTGAGTCTCGGCAGCGGCGTTCTTAGCCAACGAATCGAGAGAAGGCTCTACTTTTGCTAACCCGAAGTCGAGAACTTTCGCGTGGCCCCGCTTCGTCGTGAAAATATTGGCAGGCTTGATGTCACGATGCACGATGCCTTCTGCATGGGCGGCATCGAGCGCATCCGCGATCTCGATTCCCAGGGAGACGACGGTTTCAATCTCCATCGGCTGACCCGCGATCCGGTGCTTCAGGGTCATTCCGTCAAGAAACTCCATCACGATGAAGGATTGATCTTCGTGTTTCCCGATCTCATGGATCGTGCAGATGTTGGGATGATTCAGAGCAGACGCTGCGCGCGCTTCGCGGCGGAAACGCTCAAGAGCTTGCGGATCTCGGGCGAGTTCTTGCGGGAGAAACTTCAGGGCCACAAACCGACCAAGCTCGGTATCTTCCGCCTTGTACACAACACCCATACCGCCACCGCCGAGCTTCTCTACAACGCGGTAGTGCGAAATGGTCTGGCCGATCATCGGCGCGAATATTACGTCGCTAAGGCAGACACGTCAATGCAGCCGAAGGGGTCTTTTCTGGAAAGGATAGCGTGTAAACGCAGCGATGACGCCAATTGCCCGTATCGGGTTCACGCCGTCTTATTTTGCTTCCGCCACTTTGCCCACCGAGCCTTTTGAGCAGCGCGAATGCGGGCGATCGCCGACGTCGACATCCTGCGCCGTTTTCGAGAAGCTATCGAGACGACCTTCGGTCCCTTGACCTTCGCCCATCGAGCGCGTTGAGCCGCCGCTATCCGCGCACGGCCTGCGGCGGAGATTGTCTTTCTGCCGGTTTTGTTGCTGGTTACACCGTTCAGTGCTGAGATGGCGGTGCGAAGGCGTCCGAGTTGAGCAGTAAGACGGTTGCGTTCTTGCTGGAGCTGATTGAGTACCCAGGTGAGATTAGACATGGCGGGCATTGTACTAGAGCCGTGCGCTCGCGGCTGGGGAGACCGGACATTCCCGTTGACAGCCCTGCCGGACGGGCGCAAGCTTTCCCGCATGTTCTAGCGGATCTGACGGGGAGCACTTATGGATCGCAGACAACTCCTGGCTGGAATGACTGCCTTCGGACTAGCCGGACAGCCGATGCGCCTTCTCAGCCCGAAAGCCAACGCGACGAGGAGTGGATGCTGATCCTGTGCCAGACAAGAAAAAAAAAGGGCACACCATCAATCATGTGCCCTTCCTTTTCGGCCATGCTGTAGTCATATCTTTGTAGCCATGTCTACTGCAGGCTAGCCATGATCTCGACTCGCCCCTGCGTGAGATCCTGCGCCAGGTCTCGAGCCGTCTCCTTCTCTCGGCTGCTCTTAGGCAGTTGGCGTCCAAGCGTCGAACCGCTCAACCAGATCTGCGACAAGAAATACCGATTCCCATACTGATTGAAAACTAGCTTGGTATTATTCGCAGGCTCGAGAGTTTCCGCTGCGTTGCTGTTCACGATAATGCTCGCGTTGGAATCTCGAGACCGCAACAAAAGTGTCTTACTATCGCCGCTGCTGATCGTTCGGACGTCGTACGTTCCGGCTGGTAACGTCTTGTTCCCAACCGCGAAGTTGAAAGGAATATTCCCGCGCACATGGACGGTCTGTGCGAATGCCGACCCCGCTACCAGGAGCAGGGTGAGTAGGCTGACTAAACTGAATGCTTGCCGTTTCATTGTTCCTCCTCCGGCTCGAGAATGATGGAGCTGGCACATTCGCGATCGTCCGTGCGTTCTTGCTCTCCACACCCCACAACCGTTGATTTGAATTTCGTTCGCTGGTGTTTGTGCAAGCGGAGTGCCAGATCTGCGATGCGGACGATTTCGCAAGCACACCGGCAACTAACTTGCTGATTGCGGGAGGGATTCGCTGCGCAGAGCGCGGTTGGGACTACTGAGCCGCAGAGGCAGAAGCTCCGCATTTCTAACCAAACGGTTAGCGGAACAATCCGAAAGGTGCGTATCGCCAGTTTAGTGCGCCGCGCAATCTATGGCGACACTGCTCAAGACATCGAAGATTCGGGCGCGCGAGATAGGCCACTCTCCTCTTGAGCAATGGCTCCGGCCCTAC
>Ga0210401_10001388_pt1 | contig 28197 bp, 28 predicted proteins | sample IncBWH32MmetaG_FD_150866 | JGI IMG/M metagenome (GOLD analysis project Ga0210401, IMG submission 150866) | Forest soil microbial communities from Barre Woods Harvard Forest LTER site, Petersham, Massachusetts, United States - Inc-BW-H-32-M | ecosystem: Environmental > Terrestrial > Soil >...
TCGCCAAGCACGCCCTTAAGCCTCTCACGGAACCAATTGCTTTCCTCGCCCAAAACAATGCGACCGTTCAAACCAAGGATGGAAATCCCGTCGATTTCGCTCGTCGTTATATTTAAGCTCATAAATTGAACCTCTATGAGTCAATATACGCTCTTGCAGGCGGGAGAGTGCTTTGACGATGCGGAACGAAAGACGACGCTCAGTCTAAGCCCGATGCAGCAGATGGTCGTATGTTCAATTCACCTGATCCATTTCAATCCTGAACTAATCGTCATTCGGGGGCGTCCGAACCCTTCGGGTACACGATAATATGCGTATTTACGTCTATTGTAGCTGGGTGACGAGTTTGGTTTGACTTGATGCTCTGTCGTCGGCGTCGTAGACTTTTCCGAAGAACTGCCCAGGGAGGACGCACAGTGTATTCGTGGCAGCCCGATTATATCGGCGCTCTTTTGGAGACGGATGATTCCAAACTAGCTCATCGGACTTATGAGGCTCTGGCAGCAATCGAACAACGACTGCTTAGTCCTCTCGAACCTGGTAGCGACGAAGAAAAAGCACTCAAAACAGCTCAGAAGCTACTTGCGGTAATCAAAGCGGAAAAGCTGGACCGACAGGCTTAACGATCCCATTAAAGCGGTGTAGCAATGGATGGATTTAGCAATTCTCGAAGGACAAGGCTTCGCACGTCTTAGAATGCCCCAACAAATCCAGATTGGATCAACCGTCACCGTACGTCTGTACGATGGCCGAGTAGTAGTCGCCAAAGTGACGGCGGTTGTGGATAGCGTGTTAGGTCGTAAGATTCACATTTCTTTTGGTGCGTTCGCGTTTAAAGTGGATGAAACGCAAATCATTCGAGTGGTTCCGTAGGGAGATGCCCAAGGGATCGCCAAGAATTCAAACCTAATGCAGATCAAGTCAGGACCGACTTGAGAGAACAGTCTCATCCAACGCTCGCGAGTTGGTCCATCAGCGAGCCTCAAATATCAATCTGCGGGTATGGGGGCAACCCCGGCCAGGACCTGGAACTCTTCAGACCGAGGTCGCCTGTTAGACCGACCCAGCAGCGCGGATAGTAACAGCGAATCGATATTGCGAATATAAAAGTCAATTACTATCTGGACGCTGCCTGCGAGACGGTGTGTCCCTTGCAACCTGCATGTGGGCACTTGCAGGCAATGTCGGGAGTTTTCTCCATTGCTTCGCACTCGGTGCTGCAATACTTTCCGGAGGTTACATTGCAGGAACAGACGGGATGGGCGCATTTCTTGCTCTCGTCAGATGCCATGTGGTGTTCTCCTTTGATTGGATCAGACTGAAGGATTAGATGTGTGCCAGGCAAGGAAGGGAGGCGTTGCGACGCTTTTTAGAGTTCGCGCATCTTCAATATCGTTCGAGTCTGCTTTACGAGGGGCGCGATGTTATCTTTTGAAAAGACTCCTATTACTCCTGCATCTTTGGCTGCTTCGTCCGCGATTCCAAAGTGTGCAGTCAGCATGAGGATCGGCACTTCCGGCATCACTTGCTGGAATACCTTTGCAGCTTCGACGCCATTCATCATGGGCATGGAAAAGTCGAGAATCACAGGTCAGGCTTTGATTGCTGAGCTTTCTGCAAAGCGTCTAGCCCGTTTTCTGCCTCGCTACATTCGAGTTTCAATTCTTGGAAATACCAACGCAAGGCTTTGCGGACGTTTGGCTGGTCATCCACGATTAGGACGCGGGGCACTTTAACCAAGATAAGCCCGTCTGCTTAACTTTAAATAGGGTGAAAGCCCGACTCCACCTTAGGGGACAGACGGTGAAGCTTCCTCTGCACTTAGGAATGCGGAAGCTGAAGTTAGAGTGACAATCCTTGGGCACGGAGGCGGTCTTCTTCGCCTGCCCCATCAGGATTAAGCGACGTATTCTCGCTCGATGCTAAGGCTTCCTCGTTTAGCGGCAGTGTGACCAGAACCGATATACCGTTCCCGTTAGGGTTAGGATGAACGGTCAGCTTGCCACCGATCAGTCTCACCCTTTCCTGCATTCCACGAAAACCGACGCCGACGCTTGCTCCCGAGTTGATCTTGGACTGAATCTCCTGATTGATTCCCTTACCTTCGTCTCTTATTTGAAGTTCTACTTTCTGGTCCACGCATGACAACCGTACAAACGCCGTGAAACTCCCGGAATGACGATGAATATTCGTCAAGCATTCTTGGGCAATTCGGAATAAAGATAATTCACAGTCTTGTATCAGGCGCGGGAAGTCAGACGCCACTTCCACCGTGACCTTCATCTTGCTACGCTCAGCAAATCCATCGGCGTACCACCTAAGTGCGGTTGGCAGCCCGATTTCATCCAACATAGGCGGATGCAATAGATACGACACCGTGCGAATCTCAGCCGAAGCCCGTTCAATGGAAAACCTCATGTCCTCCGCGGACCGGACCGCAGCCGGACTCAACTTGCCCTTCTCTGTCAGAATCTGCGCAACATTCATACCGACCGCAGAGAGGAGTTGTCCCACTCCGTCGTGCAACTCACGGGCGATACGTCTTCTTTCTTCGTCTTGAACCTGTAGCAGGCGCGCCGAAAGTTCGGCTTCCTTGTGAGCCTGTTCCGCTCGCTTACGCTCAGCGATGTCTCGCGCCACTTTGGACGCTCCGATCACTCGGCCGGTCGAGTCTTTCACGGGCGATATAGTCAAAGAAATATCGAGCCTCGTACCATCCTTGCGCATCCGCACAGTTTCGAAGTGGTCCACGCGCTCGCCTCGCCGCAGCTTCTCAAGAATCCCCACTTCTTCTTCTCGGCGGTCGGGAGGGACAATAAGCGTAATGTGCTGGCCGATAGCTTCGTCAGCACTGTAGCCGAACAGCCGCTCCGCGCTTCTATTCCAACTGCTGATGATGCCATCGAGACTCTTACTGACAATGGCGTCGTCCGAGGATTCGACGATAGCGGCGAGTTGTCTGGAGACATCCAACGAGATGACCGACTGGTATGCCGCTGACGCGAATTGTCCCAGGCTGAGAAGCAGACGCTTGTCCTCTGCGTCGAACTTGTGCCTTGGGTCGTGGGCGACGGCCCAAATTGTTCCGGCAGCCTTCCCTTGAACATAGAAAGGAACCAGCAGAGCTTCTTCGACAAGAGGAACGACAGGTTGAAAATACGTGTAGCGGCGTTCAACGTGCCTAAACAACAGGGGCGTATTGCGGTCGAGTACGTCGCCACAGGGTCCGAAATCGCGTGGTGTTCCCCCGCCGATGTGTGCTTTCCATGTACCGGCGATTGCGGGCCAATAGAATCTCTTGCCGCCGTCGTCCGTTGTGAGCAGGCTGATGCCAGCAGAACCACAACGGAGAATATCCAGGATCGTGTCGGCCAGGGTCTGAAGAATAGTTTGCGGAGAGTCGCTCAGCGCTTGGGTCAGGGTAACCAGCGCTCGGCTCTCCTTTTCAAACTCAGGCGCACGCGAGGGGCGGTTATCTAGCTCCTCGGTGCAAAGGATAGACTCTAGAGGAACTGGGGCGACATCGGCCATTCCAGGCTCCCATTGCAATCTTGCCGCAGGCTCGCGCTGGGGACAGGGAAAGGCTACCAGAGGCACTCGCGAAATCAAGTAGGTAGCACGGCGCAGAATCTTAACGCAATAGGGGAGCACAGATGCGGCTACCGTGTCTATTCGATATCGAACAGGCGCACCGAACCGCTGCACTGGCGTTATAAGCTAAAAACGCGTTTTCTGACATCCGAACCGCAAAACCAGCCGGTCTTATTTCCTTTTTGGTGATATCCTGCCTTCCCATTTCCCTCTGTTCTTAGAGGTCCCCATGCAAGATGCCCCGAAATGTCCAGTTCACAAAATTTCGATGGCTGCCGCAACACACTGGATAAAAACGCCGAGCGGCCCGTTTCCGAAGCCTATTCATTGCTGCAACTATAGACGCTGTCCCTATGTTCACGATGCGTCGCGAGGGTTTTTCAAAGCCCATGAAAGCGAGCCCATCGGCCATCCCCTATCTCTTGTGTTGCGCAGAATGCGCTAGTTTGGCAGGCGGGCGGCCAAAACTGGCATACATCTGGCCTACGCAGCGGCGAATCTGTAGAATTCTTAGAATCTATAGCCCATTAAATCTGTAAGTTACAGACTCTAAAGGGCACTTAAGCCTCTAGAATGAACAGTTCTCACTGTAAGAATGTGCTGTAAATAATAGACTTATTAGTGCTCATCGCGTAGCGCCAATTAACACAAGCCAATTGGACGTGGTTCCACGTCGAATTAAATTTCAGCTTGCCAAGGGATTGCGATCCAGGACTGTTTGCGGCCTTGTGGATTTCACCAGGCGATTCCACCTGGCTACTGATGCCGCTACCATTTGCCCCTGCACCGGGCGACTGTTAGCCTTTCGGCCTACACGGTGCAGTTCGTTCCAACATCAACTGGACTGGAGGGAACTGGCTTCTCCGTTTGAAGACACGCGCCAACCATCACCGGGGCGACTACGGGCGCGGACTCTGAACTGCTGAGTGGTAAAGTGTCCAGATGCGATCCAACCGATCCGTGCCACCCTGTGTCGTGATTCCTGTACTCATTTACCCCGATCCCGGCGCAGCAGCCGATTGGCTGTCAAAGGCTTTTGCTCACTCGCCCCGCCCACCGATGCCTCTGTCTACGCTTCAAGAGACACCTCGCGATGTCCCCAGCAAGACTCGAGGTCAGGATGGATTCGCTACTTCCTTTCCCGCAGGGCTCTCGCATCCCCTACAACATGCCGGTTTATCCCGGCGCTCCCCGAGTAGCCCTTCAATCGCCAATCTAACAAAAACGCTGCCGCGCTTCCCTTACCAGTACTCTCATTTACACTTAGTACCTTAATAAAAAGGATTACAACAGGTTATAATCGGCCCCGCTTTTTGCAAGTTGCACCGCAGAATCGAGAGGGGGGTGGATTATGGCGTTGATGAGGCCTGTGTCACGGAGATTCGTGGAGTTATCGTTGTGTGTAGCCGCTCTGTCGTTTGCGAGACAAGCGTCGGCCCAGCAAGATCAACTGCAGGCTTATACGGCTTCCGCACCCGCAACTGATGCAGCCGGCCACGCGATCAGCGCGGCCCAAGCGGCCGCTAATTCGGATCTAGCAACGTTTACGTACACAACAGTCTCCGGCCGCGACGGCAATACTTATTCGGGGTCCATGGTGGGACAGGATCCGTTTGGAGCCAATTTCTCAACCACGAGTATTAATACTCTTATTATCCCCGTGATCTCACCACGAACACTATCGCAGTCAAGAGTCCTAACGGAAAGATTGTCACCACCAAGCAGGGCGTAACGGTATTCGACCCAACTGCGGCGGATGACGCATGCTTGAAGAGTCCCAATGATGTGCCGGTCACACTCATGGAACAGTCGCCAATTTTCCAGTCAGAGACATTTCAATTCGGACCTACCGCAGTTGGCACGACGCAATATATCGACGCATTCCAGCGAGCCAATTTCTGGCAATTTGTTGGAGGCACCGGTTATCACACCATTCTTACCCCGCAAGTATTGGCCCCGCTCATTGTGAATTTGCCAGGGAAGCAGGGACTTGCTTTCCCCGGGACAGGTAGGCGCATACCAGAATAATCTTGAAGTAGGTGATCCGCTCACAGGAACGAACATTCCGCCGGTTACCGGCGCGAATGGGTTCGCTTACCATTTGCAAGAACTGGCGTTTTTCTCGTGGTTCTACGGAGCGCCTTCGATTGCCGCGAACGGCTGGTTTTCTGACAACAATACGTTCACCAGTGACGCCGGCCCGGTTTGCACAAAGTGACGTTGGGGGGCTGCTCGCGCCCCTCATATTCCGAGAAGTTCTGCGAGCGCTTCCGTCATCAACGCGGCGTTGTGCGGCTTAGTGCTCATTTGCACTTGGCCGTCTTTCCCGCGTCCAACGTAGTACATGGACCCGGGAGCCTTCCGACCATCCACCATGGTCGATGTGTGAACCCTGACACCGTGGCACGTTTTTTTTTCCCGCGTGCCAGGAGCCGATGTCCCTGGGGCGTTTGCGTCAAAACTCGGACGCAGCGAAGTAAAAGCATGGCCGATGGAGAGCCTCATTCACCTCCCATAGGTTGTCCCTAATAGGGCACTATTTAATTCCGTATTAAACGTCGATAGATCAACGGTTGTCCGCGCAAGGGCTGAGGCACAGTACACACCCCGTTTCTGACAACCGCGTGACCCGGACTCGGCCATGTTTGACGTCGAATCGGGTTGCTTGTTCATTCGTTGACTTGCTTCCTGCTGCCAACCTAACATTGCCGCACATGGGTTACCCGCAATCCCTGGTCGGTCAGACCGTTTCCCACTACCGTATTTTGGAACACCTCGGCGGCGGGGGAATGGGTATTGTCTACAAAGCCGAAGACACTCGGCTTCGTCGCTTCGTTGCTCTGAAATTCCTTCCGGACGACATAGCCCGCGACCCACAAGCCTTAGCGAGGTTCCAGCGGGAAGCGCAAGCGGCGTCGGCGCTGAATCACCCAAACATCTGCACCATCCACGACATTGGCGAAGAAGGCGGCAGGGCATTCATCGCCATGGAGTTCTTGGAAGGTCAAACGCTAAAGCACGTTATCGCGAGCGGGCCCGTGGAGATGGAAAGTCTGATCGAGATCGCGATTGAAATAGCGACAGCGCTGGACGCGGCCCACTCAAAAGGCATCGTTCACCGCGACATCAAACCTGCCAACGTCTTCGTCTCCGCACAGGGCCATGCCAAAGTCCTTGATTTCGGGCTCGCCAAAGTCGCCTCGGCGACAGGCTCGGCGGAGACCACCCTAGGCACTCAAGAGCTAGACCCAGAGCATCTTACGAGCCCGGGGAGCACATTGGGAACCGTCGCATACATGTCGCCCGAACAGGTGCGAGCCAAGGACTTGGATAACCGAACTGACCTGTTTTCCTTTGGCGTCGTTTTGTACGAGATGGCCACGGGGGTTCTTCCTTTTCGTGGAGAAAGTTCCGGTGTCATCTTCAACGCTATCCTCGAACGAGCTCCGGTTGCCCCGATCCGTCTAAATCCCGACCTTCCCTCCGACATGGAAGGAATCATCAACAAAGCATTGGAAAAGGATCGCAATCTTCGATATCAGTCTGCGAACGAATTGCGCTCCGACCTCAAGCGACTGAAACGAAATTTCGAATCCAGTACTGCGCGAGTCTCCGTAGAACAAGCCGGCATTCCTCAGCGAAACCATAACGTGCTGATCGTAACGCTCGCGAGTCTTGTCCTCGCCCTCCTCATCGGTGGAATCGCTTTCTACCATTTTTCGCATTCTCCCATTCCTCCAGCCAGCACCAATTGGGAGCAACTCACATTTTTCACGGACTCCGTGGTGTACCCTGCCCTCTCACCCGATGGACGCATGCTTGCTTTCATCCGAGGAGACAACCCATTCTTCGGTGTCGGAGAGGTTTACGTGAAGTTGCTTCCCGGCGGCGAGCCGGTTCAACTCACCCGTGATTCGCGAGCCAAATTGAGTCCCACCTTCTCGCCAGATGGATCCAGGGTCGCCTATGGAACCGTGCCCCCGTGGGACAGCTGGGAGGTCCCAGTGCTCGGTGGCGAGTCGCGCAGGACTCTGCCCAATGCTTCCTCGCTGTCTTGGATAGATAAGGGCGATCGCCTTCTGTTTTCCGAGCTCACCGAAGGCCTACATATGGTGATTGTCACCACCGATGAAGGACGCGGTCAACGCCGCATCGTATATTCCCCTCCAAGCGAACGTGGAATGGCACATCACTCGTATCTCTCTCCCGATGGCTACTCGGTGTTGGTGGTCGAGATGGACGCCCGAGGCGCGTTCCTTCCCTGCCACGTAGTTCCTTTCCAGAACGGTGGTACTCCGCAGGTGGTCGGGCCCCCAAATGGGTCCTGCACGTCGGGCGCTTGGTCCCCGGATGGTAAGTCGGTCTACCTCACATCTACGGACAGGAGGTGGCTGAACGTCTGGTCCACGGAGCGCGAAAAGACTCACATCTGGCGGCAGCGGTTTCCCGTCGGGCAGCCCGAGCAAGTAACTTCCGGAACAACGGAAGAAGCAGGGATCGCCATGGCGCCAGACGGCAAGTCCTTCATTACATCAGTCGGAACGCGTGATCGCATGGTCTGGCTTCACGATCACAATGGCGAGCACCCGATAGTTTCCGAAGGTGCTGCATCAGCGGCCAATTTCTCCCCCGACGGAAAGAAGCTCTATTACTTGTATGCAACCGATCCAAAAAATAGCGATGAGATCTGGGTGCTCAACTTAGCTGACGGCAAGACCGAACGCGTCCTGCCGGGCTACTCCACCGAGGAATATTCCATTTCTGCGGATGGGAAGATGATCGCCTTTACGAGAGTAGATCAAAAGGGACATCCCTCCTTATGGATCGCATCCACAAATCATGCCACCGCTCCCCGGGCCCTCATCTCCTCTAACAGTGAGGACTCCCCTCATTTCTTGCCGGATGGCGATTTATTGGCCCGTTTCAGTGAGGCAGGAATAAATTCTCTTTATCGCATGCACGCCGACGGAACCAACCGCCACCAGATTGGTTCGACGAACATATTCGATTTGTACGGAACATCACCCGACGGCCGTTGGGCTCTGGTGAGTGCCAACCAGGCGGGTCCGGACCGAGCTCCCGGTCAGTTTGCGTTTCCCGTGCAAGGAGGTGACCCCGTCCTGCTATGCACAGTGATCTGCTACATGAACTGGGACGTTAACGGAAAGTCGATGCTAGTCAGCCTTATCGGCCAGGGGAACCAGGGCACTTACGCGCTGCCGGTATTTCCTGCGACGGGCCTTCCAGTCTTGCCCGTGCACGGAATCGAGCAGGCCGGGGATTTGAAGAACGTAAGAGGGGCGCAGTTTTTGCCAGTGGTCGTCGATTCGGCCGTGAGCCCTTCTTTTTTCGCCTTCACACGCACCAACATCCATCGAAATCTATACCGTATTTCTTTGCAATGAAGCGTCAAGACTCGTTCAACTAGCGCCCACGTTTCCATCCTTTCGCGATCTGACCGAGCGCAGTGCCGATCTCGCGCCAAGATTTGCCGGTTGCGATGCCCGCGTTGTATTCCGCTTCGAGCTTGGCGCGTTGCCCCGGCGTGACCCACTGTTTCAGATACAACTGGCAGATTTGTTGCCATGCATCCGGCGCGGCAGCGGCAACTTTCTTCGCAGCCTCTTCTGGCGGCGTCCATGTCGATCCGACGCAGGACGGGGCGGACGTGGCATTTGCGGTAATGGACCGCGTGCGTACGGAAATGCTGCATCGCGTGGGCCTCAGCGAATTGCTGACGCCTGCGGGCGCGGAGTCAAGAACCGCAAGCAACGCCTGAGCGAAGGCTCAAAGGTGTTCGCAAGCATGGGATCGTGGGCGGGCAACAGCAAACCGGAAGTAAGGCCTCCGGGTTGGCAGATTGTTCCCGATAAACGCTAGCTGTCCTTCGCCAAAACTCTGCGAGGCCAATCTCGTCGAGTAACAATGTTACAGGACCATCCGCATGCTATTCATTTCAAACACATTCTGTATTTTGGCGAGGGACAGGGGCGTTCAAATCCGTCACTAACATTCTGCGGACTGCGACGAAGGAAATTCTCGTCGTGGACAATTACCTCGGAAGCTCACTGCTGGAAGTAATTGAAGCTATACCATCTAAGCCTGCCGTTCGGCTCCTGACCTTTAAACCCTCGGCGGACTTCAAAGCCGCAGTCACAGCATCCAATAAACAGTACGGTCAGTCGGTTGAAGTCAGGCTGCACCGGAGGGAGGTCCATGACCGAGCGATAGTCGTTGATGACAGAGACTTCTTCGCGCTCGGTGCATCCATCAAAGACCTCGGTAACCAGCTATCACTGCTGAACAAAGTGGAAGACCCGGCCAATGTAGCCCGCCTCCGTGCAGAGTTTCAGACTATTTGGACAGCGGCCAATCCACTGTAAACTTACAGTTCCACCAGTCATGGCGTCCGCTCGGCCTGCCTGACATCTCAGCAGATGGCTTCCCAGCTTTCCCGCATCAATCCCCGCCTCCGTGGCCGCGTGAGGACCAAGCCGCTCGCAGCTTGGTCGAAGAGCAACCCTAGCGTTTCCCCTTCCCCTTCGCTGCTCTAAACTTTGCCCACCGTTCTTTTGTTGCCTTCGAAATCTTCGCTCTCCCGGCCGCAGACATGACCCGTTTCTTCTTGCCAATCGGTTCACCGTTGCTGGCTGCTACTCCACGGCCCAGGATCTTTATCGCCGCACGCACAGTCTCCAACTGTTGCTTTGCCGCGTCAGCCTGCTTTTGTAACTTCGTTTCTTCCTGCCTCAATGCAGCCAAGATATCCATGAATCCTCCGAGACGGTATCCTCTCACGTCCAAGATCTCGCGTTAAGCTCTTGTCGAGAAGGATATATAACCTATCCTTTTACTTTAGTTGTTCGCGTTCGCACTGGCCGTATCGGCAGACAAATGACGAAGACAAGACACATTCTTTACGTTCGACCCCTACACTGCACAGCGAAAATCGCGTCTCAATATGTGTACTCGTTTTGAGGAGGACAACATGATCGTCAGCTGCGCGACCCAATGCGCCTACTGCCACTCGCCAATTGTGACCGAGCAAAGATGGGTAAGGGAGAAGATTTATGACCCTGCGCTCAATGGCCGCGACCCAAGCTACCACCACTACCACGCTGAACCCTTCACGGGACAGGAAGCAAGCTGCTGGGAGAAACACCAAATGAAAATTGGGCGAATCAACGCCTACGCCGCTTAGGCATCCCGGAGCTGGACGGCATCCGCGGTGTCGCGATCGGGCTCGTGGTGCTCTGGCATTTCGTCTTTGGCGGGATGGAGGCCGCCGCGCCAGGCACGTTTTGGTCCTACTTCAAGGCCGCTGGCCGGCTGACGTGGAGCGGCGTAGACCTGTTTTTCGTGCTCTCCGGTTTCCTGATCGGCGGGATCCTGCTGGATACACGCGGCGTTTCTTCCGCATCGTTCCGCTGTACCTGGCCGTGCTTTGTGTCGCCTTGGCCAGCAATCGCAGCTCCATCGATCCGCAAATTCCCACGTTCAGCTATTTCGCTTTTCTGCAAAATTTCTGGATGGCGCGATTCGCAACGTTGGGCGTTCTTCTCGCCCCCACCTGGTCGCTGGCTGTCGAAGAGCAGTTCTACCTGACACTGCCTTCGATCGTGCACTTCGTGGGTCGCCGGCATCTCGGCTATGTGCTTGCTGCAGGGATTCTCGCAGCGCCGTGCCTTCGAATGCTCCGCTTTCACTTGTGGCCGGCGAATGAAATTGCGCCTTACGTTCTGATGCCGTGCCGCGCGGATGCCTTGCTGCTGGGCGCGATCGGCGCGCTGGCCATTCGAAACGCTCGAGCTGCACGCTGGATGAAGGACAACGGCGGCACGATGTTCGCGCTGCTGATGCTCTTCGCGGCGGGGGCGCTGGTCCTCACAAAATATTCCCCCACCCATAGGTTTGCTGTGACCTGCGTTGGATACAGTTGGCTCGCGTCGCTCTACCTGTGTGCGATTCTCTGCGTGGTCACGCATCCAGAGACTTGGCTGGCCCGCTGGATGCGCGCGCACTGGCTCGGCTGGCTCGGCTCGATCGCATACGGCGTTTACCTGGTGCATCAGATGGCTGCCATTGGGATCTTTCGAATCCTCCGGCACTCGGAATATTTCTACTTGCGCCGTCCTGCGAATGCCGTGGCACTCTGCATCGCCCTGCTCGTGACCCTGGCGCTCTGCTCTCTTTCCTGGGGCTACTTCGAAAAGCCGCTCGTACACTTCGGACATCGCTCCGCCAAGTCGATCCCGCATTCCGAGAGACACCCTGGCCTTGAAGACCGCCCCTTAACTTGAGTTGCAAAGTCTGGACTGCCGTGTCAGTGGACGTGATGGTCGGATTCACGCTTCGATGCACCTGTCCTTTCGTACAGGTGCAATGCGTGATTGGGATGGTATGCTGTGCTCAATCTGAGGTAAAAATAGTGGGCATCGCAGCGGACATTCTCGGCTTACGAAATCATCACTTCAGCAGTGTGGCTGAACTTCTTTCCGCGCTCGAACAGGTCTGTGATGCGCCTGTGGACAAAATATCAGCCCGAGTGTTTCTGGCGGGCGCAGCCGCTGATCTAGTCCTGACCAATGTGGCGGCACATGCTGCCGAAGCGCTGAGCGAACAACCCACGAATCGTAAAACTCGGCGAGCAGCTTCGCCGTCCCGGCGCAAGAACCGCCGTTCCGTTCAAGGCCCCCCGCCGCGGCAGCGTATACTCTTCGCGTAATCTGACAAATTCCTCCTATTACGTACATCGGCACCAGGTTCACTGACCAGCATACTCGCGACCATCGCCGGATATTTTGTCTGAGCTATCCCCTAGACACGCAGCCCAACACTTGTTCATTTTGGAGGGTGCCGTCGTTTCCACTCAGCGCGGGCCTCGTCTAACTGAATCTTGAACGACGGATTCGGTGGTCCGAAGTTCTTCTTCGGATTGGATAAATCTTTAGCGGCACGACCGTACTGGCGTAGTTCAAGGTCGCTCATCTTGCGTAGGCGTTCCCGGATTCTCTCGATGTCTTCTGATTCTTCGCGGTGTTGCTGGCAAACACGCGATGCCACCGGCCCGCAACCTGACCTCTCGCCAGAATAAATTCTCTTGACACAATACTCGGAGTCCGATATATCGGAATCCGACTATGAAACACGAAACCAGCCAATTTCTTCCCCTCTCGCCCGCGTCACTGCACATCCTCCTCGCCCTCGCCGGCGAAGACCTCCACGGTTACGGAATCATGCAAGAGATCGCCCGGCAATCCGCCGGTCAATACAAGCTCGGCCCCGGCACGCTCTACGACAACCTGAAAAAGCTCATGCTGTTGGGCCTGATCGAGGAAACCTCGTCCCGATCGTCTACCGACGACCCCAGGCGCCGCTATTACCGCCTCAAAGGGCTCGGCCGCAACGTCCTCGCCCTGGAGATTGAACGCCTGGAAGAAGTGTTGCGTGAAGCACGATCGCATCTGCGCGCCGTCAAACCACTCAAGCCAAGGAGGACATAATGCCTCGCTCTCCGTCGAATTTCTCGCGCGCTCTCTATCGCTGCCTCCTCCTGCTGCACCCGCCTTCCTTCAAGTCCCAGTTCGCGAACGAAATGCTGTGGATCTTCGACGAAGCCGCCGGACGCGAAGGCGCCCTCGCGTTACTTGCCGACGCTCTGACCTCGCTCGCGCGCCAATGGATCGTAAGGTGCGCGCTCCAGAAACTATGGATCGGCGAACCGGCTCTCTCGCCTTGGAGTAATTCCTCGCGAGAGCTGTTCGCCTGGGAGCGCATTGCCTCTCCCTCAACGTCTTTGCCGGTCCCGAGAATGCTGCAGGGCAGCCTGGTTTCGTTCGCCTTCCTCGCGTTCCTTTCCCTCCTGGCGCTCGACGCCGGAAACGCGGCCACCGTCCGCAATCTGTCCGTCAGCGCCACGGATTCGTGCTCCGCGCCCAGGCACGTACGCCAGACTTTCCCACCCGACACTTCCGACCTGGCCCTCGGCGGAGAAAATTCGCAATCGCGCTTCATCCTTGCTGGTGCGGAGTCCGGCGGCGCAAATGACGCCGATCCCGATCCCCGCGACACGACCGTTGTCACGGATCTCGTGCCCCCAAAGCCCGCCGTCTCCCCAGCGCCCCCGGAACTTTCAACCGCCCAGTACGACAATGCGCGCACCGGTGCCAATCTGAACGAGCGCATCCTCACGTCGTCCAACGTCAACGCCGCCCAATTCGGCAAACTGTTCACACTGAAAGTCGATGGCGACGTCTACGCCCAACCGCTCTACCTGCCGGCCATCGACCTCCCCGGCAAGGGCAAGCACAACGTTCTTTTCGTTGCAACGGAGAACGACAGCGTCTACGCATTCGATGCGGATAGCCCTTCCGCAACGCCGCTCTGGCACGTCAACTTTGCCAATTCCAGCAACGGCGTCACTCCAGTCTCCGAGCGGGACACCGATTGCTTCTTCATCGTGCCGCAAGTGGGCGTCACCTCCACCCCCGTTATCGATCTCAAGACCGGCACCCTCTACGCTTTGGCGCGAACGAAAGAAAGCAAAGGACTACTCCACGGAGCTGTATTCAAGCAGCGCCTCCACGCTCTCGCAATCACTACCGGCGTGGAAAAATTCGGAGGCCCGGTCGAAATCCAGGCCTCGGTAAAGGGAACTGGAAGCGGCCACGCAGCCGGGCAGATTCCCTTCGATCCGCAACGGGAAAACCCGCGCGCCGCGTTACTCCTGGCCAATGCCACTGTCTATCTCGCTTGGGGCTCGTCATGTGACGTGGCCCCATACCATGGCTGGCTGATGGCCTACGATGCGCAAACCCTAGCGCAGAAATCCGTCTTCAATACCTCGCCCGACGCTTCCGACAGCGCCATCTGGCAAGGCGGCGCCGGTCCCGCCGCCGACAAAGATGGCAACATCTTCGTGGTCACCGGAAATGGCGAATTCGATGCCGCAACAAACGGCCGCGACTTCGGCGACTCCGTCCTGAAATTAGGCTCTCAGGGCCAGACCCTCAAGCTCCTCGATTACTTCACGCCCTCAAATCAAGTTCAACTCAACGAGCGCGATAACGACCTCGGCTCCAGCGGCCCGGTCCTGCTCCCCGATCAACCGGGCGCCCATCCACACGTACTCGTAACCGCCGGCAAAGAAGGCAAGATCTACGTGATCGATCGAGACCATCTCGGCAAGTTTCAACCTGGCGACGACCCTCACGCCGTCCAAACAATCGCCGCCTCCCACGGCGCCTTCGGAGCCATGGCCTACTGGAACCAGAACGTCTTCTTCATCGGCAGCGAAAACCCGCTGGAAGATTTCACCGTCGACCACGGCAAGCTAAAACTGAAAGCCACAGGCAACGACCGCTTTCTCGATTCCGGCGCCACACCGGTCATCTCCGCAAACGGCTCGAAAGACGCCATAGTCTGGGCCGCCTCGTCCAAAAACTGGAACGAACCTTCAGGCCGCCCGGTCATCCTCCACACCTACGACGCCGCAGACGTAACCCATCAGTTGTACACGACGGAACAAAATAGCCAACGCGACCGCCCCGGCACAGCCCTCCGCTTCGCCATGCCCTCCATCGTCAACGGAAAGCTCTACCTGGGCACAAAAGGCGAAGTAGACGTCTACGGCCTACTCCCCCACTAATCCCCCAGTCGGTGTAGCACAGACACTCCTGTCTGTGTCCCCGTGAGAACTGGCAAACCTTCACCGCCCAAAGCAAATCAAACGAGCGCCCCAAAAACTGTCTCAGACCTTCACTCCCCAAGTCCTGATCGCCAATAATTGACCCAAGGTCATCAGGTGAGTTTGTCTGGCAGAACATGTCACTATTGGCCAAGGGGTTCGGATTGTTCTTAGGTTTTTGCAAGACCATCCAGAAAAGTTGAATTTACGTGGTACTGCGCTTGTCGAAGAAGCGCTTGCTCAGGGTTTTCCTTGTCGAAAATAATCGCGGGCTGTTAACTCAACGGCGAAGTACGAAGGGCGTCTCGTTGTGGGACGCCTCTTTGAGCTTAAGGTCTGTTCGTGAGTACCGACCTGACGAAATTGACTCTCTTAGTTCCGAGTGTTTTCGCCCCTCTACAGGTGACAACCTCAAAAAAAAGAGTGGCGATTGGACCAAGCCAAGAAAGCTACCGCAAACCGCCAAGAAACAACCAGGTCAAGGTTCAGCTCTTCACAATCTTCTCCCTTAGAGGCGAGGAACGGCACGATTTCTCCGCTGAAGCTTTCAGGATGAGCGGTCTCAGCCCAGTCGGGCTGCCGTTCTCGTCGGCATTGATCTCCAGGTGGAAAGAGTCGCGTGCGCCTGCGCACCCGCCCCGGCTCGCTCGCGCCGTCCCGCATGTCCAGCCACTTCGTAAAATCCGTCAGCTTGACCTCGTGCTCGACGCGGACACCCGCGACCGACACGTTGACGAAATTGAGTCCCTGAGCGATTCCAGCAACCCACTCGTTCCCTCGGATCGCCACAAGCCGCTGCTACAATCAATTGAATGGACCACCACATTGTTGCCGCGAACAGCATCTCAGGTACATGCCTTGGCGTGCTTGGGAGCCTTTATCTTGCCTATGATCTGTTGGGTGGCCAGCACGGTCCGCTGCGACTTCTTACTAGGGCGGTTACGTACTCGATTCTCTTCGGAATCGGATACGGCATTGGCCTTGGCCTCTTCTTTGGCCTGGCCTCGGGTATCGCGACCGGTATCACCCTGTCGATTGAATTCAGTCGAGCGGCTCGTGGGCTAGATCACTACTCCTTGCGTTGGGAAGGACTGTTTTCCGCCATCCCAGGGTTCGGTTTCGGGGCTGGACTCTACAGGCTTCTGGGATTCGAATTCGCAGTCGCATTTGCCATTCTCATCACACTCGGCCAAGTATTCGCCTACGCTCGGGGAATTCGTCCGGCCGCCGACTATGCAGCATCTCGCCGTCCAAGGCTTACGCATCGTCTGTTTTGGGCAACGGTGATCCGTAGTGTGGGCTTCTTAGTTGCGGCCCTTATCTGTAGTGCCTTCATCCATCACGTCGATCACGCTTGGTCTTTTGCGATTCGCGTGGGGTTGGTGACAGGGCTTGTCACCGGCGTTGGAGCGACGGTGTATCCCTACATCGAGTATTACGCGGATAATCTTCCAGAGCGGCGGCTCGGAGCCCTTGGCATCGGACTCATGCTTTGTGGATTTGCCCTGCAATCTCTACAGTATTGGCTGGCACTCTTTGATGTGCGTCTAACGTAGGTAGTGTAACGAGCGTGGGCGATCCCGTATCTACGAGATACAAAAATTAAGGGCGCATCAGCCGTTAAGCTTTTGCGCCCTTTTTAAACTGAGCCGTAAAGTTTTAACGCTTCCCGGTTCAATCTGCCGTGAACATAATCCTGTAGTTCATCGTCGTCAATCGAATTCCCGCTCTATCCCTGTGAAAATCTGTGGAGGCTGTGCAAAATGAGCGGCTTAAGATGAAGGCACCCGCTGAGTTACTTGCCTCGTGCAGTACGTCTGGTGTACCACCTCTGCTTTGAGATAGATTTCATCCGGAGGATTCATGGACATTCTTGCAGCGATCAAGCGCGAGGAAAGAAAGCTCGAAAAGCAGCTAGGCAAGCTACAGCACCAATTGAACCGAGTGCGAGTGGCTGCAAAAGCATTGGGCGGCTCTGCGCAGCGTGAAGTCGTCGGCGTGAAGAAGCGCGTTTTGTCGACTGCCGGAAGAGCGGCGATTATCAAGGCGGCGAAAACGCGGTGGGCCAAGGTTAGGAAGCAGGCTAAGAAAGCTGCGAGTTAGCTGCCTCCTGGTCCAGTTGGAAGTCTCATAAGGAGTCTCACTAGCTGAGCCTGACGAGATGTTCCTGTCTTTCCGTAAATGCTCGCCAACTGAGATTTAATAGTGTTCGAACTGACGTCGAGCCGTTGAGCGATCTCTCGCGGCGAGCTTCCACCTCCAAGCATCCCAGCAACACGGGCTTCGGCGGGCGTCAGCCCGAAGAATGTGCCTAGGACGTCCTGCAACGGGCGTTCTTTCTGCGCCGGATCAGTGATGAAAACGACTGCGCAGGCGGCGTGGGTTATATCCAATGCCAAGTTCTTAGCTGGAGTCACAAGTACTTGCAATGGCGGTTGCTGGCTTCGAGAGATGAGTAGCCCTGCCGGACTAAATCCTGCCCCTGCAAATGCAGCAACTCCCTGACGGATGAGTCGTTCAAGGTGGTTTGATTCAGAAACACATTGCGCCCTCAGTCCCGCTGGGGTTGCCACAAGACCGTCTCGCCTTGCCAGGATTGCGGAGGCAGTCCGATTCATCAGCACAATCTCGCCCTTCGCTCCAACCAAAACTACGCCCGTAGGCATCATGTCAAGCGCGGCGGTCAGTCCTCCGGTGCGTGCCTTTAAATCAGAAATTTTAAGATGCAGATTGAAAGCGCGTTGGACGTGCGGCAACAGCAACCTCAAGACGTCCAGCGCTGACTCGTCGAACTCGCCTTGTCTCCGGGACCGGTAGATTCCGAGTATCGCATCTCCATGACGAGTTCGTTGCAGCAGAACAAATGCCGCATGGTCAATGCCCAGGGATTTTAGGAAGTCGTTGTAATATTCGCTCCGAGATAACTCTCTGAACGGACAGAGTTGTTCTGACGTTCCTATCCATTTTTGCATCGACAGGCTCGCCGCTCGGTTAGCCCAAACATCCACTGCTCCATAGTGTTCTTGATAAAGGCGTGTTCCTTCGGGATCAACCTCCCAGTTCCGAGCAACCGTATGCACGCCGCACGGATTGTCGTGCATTACTAAAGCTGCGGAGTCAGCCTTGGAATGATAGGCAAGCTGACGTAAGAAGGGGCCCCACAAAGTTGGGTCGGCGGCAGCTTCGTACAGGCTGCCTAGAAGGGTTGAGAGCACGGTGCTATCGGGCAGCATACCGGGACCTCCCAGTAAGGACGCCCCACGTGACGAGATATTACCGTCCTTGGAGTTTACGTGTACGGGATGCTACCGCAATTCGGCTAGCCCCGCAAATTTTTCTCATCCGAACGGGTGATGACAACAAACCGCACTGTTACCAAGATGCCTCACGATTCACAACGAGATGAACACAAAAATGCTGTGCTGTGTTCCGTCTTAGAGAGGGCCTAAGGCAGCTTTCTCAGAACGTCTTCTAGTTGTGAATATAAGTAAATGAAATAGTACTTAACACGGAAGTGACGGTTGTTTATTTTCTGCGCACGTTCGGATGGCCTTCCAGGAGACGGATCAGCAGATATAGGGCCCGCGATTCTCCGCGGTGAACTCTGATAGCCTCTTGGGCACTCAAGGGCAGAAGTGTGTGTATTGACAACGGTTTATCGAGCTCTGTTTCGAACCACGGGATCTTTAAAGAGATAGACGAGAAGGAGTTTGAATATGGTGACCAGCCAGATTACTTTTGCCCAATTCTGTTCAGCGGTCCGACGAAAAGCAGCGCTTGCCCTTTGCCTAGCCCTCTGCACGCTGGGCCTGGGCCTTTCCACGAGCGCTCAGGAGGCCAAGAAGGCCGGCATTACCACGTTTGACGTTTCGGGCGCGGGCACCGGTGCCGGTCAAGGCACGTTCGCTACGGGCGGCATAAACCTGTCTGGAACGATCGCGGGAAGCTACACCGACGCGAATAATGTCTCGCATAGTTTTCTGCGTAGCCGCGACGGGAAGGTTACGACCTTCGACCCTCCCGGGACAGCACAAATCTTTTTTCCGGGTTTCAACGGCAGTGGCGCTATTGGGCTCAATGCGGAGGGCACGGCGGTGGGATATTTTGTGGACGCAAACTTTGCCGTACATGCGTACATACGCACCCCCGACGGCAAGTTTCTAACCTTCGACTGGCCGGGTGCGTGTACTACCAGTCAAAATGTGGGCTGTCATGGTTCCGGGGTTTGGGACATCAATGCGCTTGGTGTAGCCGTGGGACCTTACGAAGACACGAGTGGTAACTTTGTAGCTCATTGCGCGATTCGATTTCCCGATGGCAAGATCACAACTTTCGAGGTTCCTGGCTCCTCGATGCTCGCTGGTCAAGGCACCTTACCGACCGCCTTTTCAGGCCTCAATCAGTTGGGCGCGATTACCGGGCTCTACTACGACTCCAATAACGTGTTTCATGGATTTCTACGCACTCCCAAGGGTACCTTCACGGACTTCGAAGCTCCAGGCGCCGATACTACAATCGAATTTAACGGCACCCAGCCGAGTAGCATCAACGACTTCGGCGCAATCACTGGACTATATCTTGATGTGAACGAGGTGCTCCATGGATTCGTGCGCAGTCCTGAGGGCCACTTCACGGATTTTGATGTTCCTGGTGCGGGCATGACTTCGCAAAGCTTCCAAGGCACCATTCCACAGAATATCAATCGGTTTGGAGACATCACGGGGTACTATCTTGACGCGAACAATGTGTACCATGCCTTCGTGCGTAACACGGATGGCAATTTCCTGACTTTCGACGCCCCCGGCGCGGACACTACCGCGGGCGACTTCAACGGCACCTTTGCTGCTTCAAACAACGATATCGGGGCAATTACTGGATATTACGTTGATGCAACCAACGTGGCTCACGGCTTCTTGCGGACCCCATAAGCAAGTCGGGTTTCTATCATGAGGTGACAGGCAAGGCTTTATTGTTCATACCGATCAGCCGCGAGCTGCGCGGTCTACGAACTGCGTTGCTCGCCGAGCGGTAATATCTCTACAGGCGCGGCATTCATTTTCCACCAAGCCTAACACGTTCTCCATTTGTGCCGTGCTTTGGTGGCAGCCGAGAAGTTTATGTCCAAGCTAAAAGCGTTCTCGATTCGTGGAAAGACCAGAGTAGTGGTGCCGTGCCTGGCCCTATGTTTGTTTGCATTCCCGGCGGCTGCCCAAAGCAACAAGGGCAACTACATCTTCCTGCTCGCTTCCGGTTTCCTTTGCGACCCAGGTGACTCTTCCACTTGCCCAGCGACGGCCAAGGGCACGCAAGGCGACAGCTACGAGATCAGTGGCGCAGGAACGTTCGACGCACAGAACAAATCAGTGAAGGCCGTCGGAACCTTCAGCCACAAATCTCCTAACGGAAATGTACTTGAGACGGGTGTCTGGCTCGCCGGTGAAGTGGTGAGCTTCGACTCCTACGGTGCCGCACCGGGTGCGCTCCGGCGTCAGGGTTTGGCGTTCGGCACTGCACCTTTCGGCCCTAAGCGCCTGCCGCTGCCCTCAGGTCCCATGCCGACAGGCGGCCTTGCGGTCTTCAACATCCGCATGTTTTCGATGTCGGGAGCCTCAAGGACCGCTGTGCTACAAGTTAACTGCGCCTTGGGAGATGTGCCCCGCGGACGCTCGGTGGAAGGGATTCGACTAACCTTCGAAAATAGTGGTGGCGAATTTTCTCAGGAGGTGAGCGGACGTGTGATGTTCATCTCGATGCGGCCCGAAGCTAACACGCCTACCAAGACGCCGACGCAAGAAGCCGCGCCGCAATCTTCGGAAGCGCCGCCCAACGGGCATCCATAGCTCGCAACTGTCAAGGTACCGTCATGTCTTGGAAGCGTCACCATAATGTGCCCGCCGGTCCCCGGCAAAAGATCACGCTCAATGCTCGCGTACGAAAAGGCCACTCTATTGCGCACGGCTGCAATTGCGTGCCCAGCTTCGTGGACTGATCTGATATCCAAAGCGGAGTCGATTCTCAACTTCATCATCTTCTCCTGCGGGAGTGCCGGGCGTGTGGCTGCCGCTACGCTAGATTGAAACCGAGGCCAGCACCTTCGACTGCCGCGCGTACCGTGTTCTCGTCCTGAAAACTGTATCCATCTGTGATCGATTCGTCTGCATGCCCCACCTGGTCTCGGATGATCTCCTCCAGCACACGGCACTTTCGGAGCCAGGAAATGTAGAACCTTCTGGCCGCGCGAGGTGCAGCACCCGAAATGCACTTTGCCATACGATCTCGAACTGTGCTCAATCGGATCGGCTGACCGGGTTTGCTCTGGAAAAGAAAGCTGCCGGACTCGCGCTCCTTATGTGCCGCAAACGCAAACAGTGCTCGGTTCAAATCACTGTGTAGGAATACCGTACGCTGCCCCGCGATCGTCTTCGTGCGGCCTGTTTCCTTGTTGCGGAAGCATGAATTACGGACGAGAATCACAGACTTCTCTTGGTCCCATGAGGTTTGCCAATCATTGCCGTTGACTCGCACAGACTGAGCTTCTGAAATTCTCAGTCCTGAACCAGCCAAGAAGGCATAAAGGATTTTGTCCTGTTCTGTTACAGCCTCTCGTAGGAGCTTCTCCACATCATCCTTGCTAAGCACTGGGGCCTTTTGCTTCGAACGTTCTACGCGCGGAGCGTTGATGACCCTACGATCCCTCACGCGTGGAAAAAGTTTTTCACCTTCTTCATCCGTCGCGGACGCGATAATCAACTTGATGATTAGGATGTGCTGGGCCAGGGTTGCTGGGCTCCAGTCGAAGCGCTTCACGTCCAGCACGAACTTCCGCATTGCGGCGTTCTTGAAACTCTCAAGCGGAGTCCAAGGTCCGATCACGGAGAGGATCGTTTTGGCGCAACTGATAAAGTTGGCTAACGTACTCGGGGCGATCGGATCGTATGCGCGATTCTTAAGCTCATCAATCCAAATCAAATATTGGGAACGAAAGGTGCGTTGCGGAGACGCGGCGCCGTGTGCCCCATTCGGAAAGAAAGAAGAATCTAGGTCAGAGTCATCCGCGACATAGACCGGTTTCTCGACCAGCGCTTGTCGCGCTCGTTGCTCACCTAGTGTTAGGTATGATGCCATCTCCTCCCCTTTTCAGTTGTCCCGGACAGAACCTCGACGACTAGGCCAACGTTGACCACTGCAATTACCCGCGAGATCATTCCGGAATTTTTTCCTCTTTGCAAAACTGTTCGATTAGCTGTCGCAACACAAAACTACGATTGGCGCCCGGATATTTCTTGGCCATCGCCAAATTCAAACGTTTAGCCAGTGTGGGAGATAACTCCAGCGGGAGACGAACAACACCCTGAGGCTCTTCCGGCGTGTTGCGCGTGCCCAATACCAAAACGATCGTCGATCCTCAGTGCAACGATGAGCAACGCAGAGCTTGAGAAGTTACGCAACCCTTTCCCGAAGGCAGGGGAGCCGGGGTTTCGATCGATTTTGGACGAGATGCACGATGAAGGTAGGGACTGACATGAACACTACAGAACATGAGATCGATCAAACAATGCAGGCCTGGATGCAAACGAAACGATTTACAGCCAGCGCGACCGTGAACGCAGCAATCCGGGAGCGGGTACTTGAAAATCTGGAACAGTTGGGCGGGGTCGTCGCGATCGCGTCGTTCGAGCGCGCCTACCTAGAATTGCGCACCGAGAACGCCATTCCTGAGTTCCGCGGATCCATCGCGGAGCAGACTCCCGCAACGCCGGCGATTCCGCCCGACGTTATCGCCTGGATCGAAAATCCACGCGTCAGTTCTTTCGAACAACGGAGAAGGTATGCAACCGACAAGGAGTTCAAGCGCTACTACGACATGTACGCGGATCAACAGCTGAAGGCAAGGATCGCGCAGGAAGGTGCCGTCGTTTCGTTGACGGCAGAGGAATATCACCGTTTACCTGCCGCCACGACAGTGACACGCTACAGGCGAGAGCCGGGATTCAAGGCTGCCGTGGATTCTTTAATTAAGCGAGGTCTGATCTGATGCCCGCGGAAAGATGCAGGGTGGGTATCAAGCTCAAAGACCTGAACCAATACTACCAGCGCGACCGAGAAGAAAAACGCAAAGGCAGATATGTTGCCGTGCCCTTTTTCGTGGTCGACACCAACCAAGCGGTCACAATGTCAGAGTCCGCAGCAAAGATGTTCGTCGCGCGACTACGATCCTTGGGAGTGAGTAGTGCATGGATCGAAGATTGCGTCGATGGGCGCCGCATCGAATTCACAAGTGAGTCAAGCCAGTCCGGCAAAGTCGCGCGCACACCAGTGGCCGCGTCCATCGACGACGTGAACGACTACGTCATCAAACCAGCAAACACACCAAACGGCACCAAGTGGTTCCTTCGCATCGATCTGCCGGGAGTAGCGGAACCGCAGATCGTTCATGCAGATGATCCACTCGGCGTTCTTCAGCGCGCAGAAGATATGGGGGTTCTGTTGCCGGAAGCGGATTTCAACAATCACGCGCTCTGAGCGCAGATTGAGCAGTTATACAAATAAAGACCTATCGGGCCGGCGACGCGCTTAAATTGACTCGAGAATCAAACGAACCGCTCGGACGTCAAGGGCATGGTCGGGCAGACGGAAGCTTAGGCAGTTTTATCCTGGCTGCCGGATTGGACTCGACCCACTGTCGATCGTGTGCGAAGCGGAAGAAAGCACGCAGGCCCTGAAGATGCTCACCCAATTTGATCTCGACGCGCTGAGCAAGTTCCGCGCAACTTGGAAAGTGCTTCGCCCTCCCACTTACTCTGTGCGCAACGCCTGCATTGGATCGAGTTTCGAAGCGCGCCTGGCAGGCAAGCATATGGCAAGCAGCGCCACGGAGGATAGGATGAGCGGTACGGAGACGAAAACCTCCAGATCCCAGGGCTTGACCCCGAAAAGGAAGCTGGCAATGAGGCGTACGAGTCCGAAGGCTGCGGCGATACCCATTGCCACGCCAACCAAAGTCACTCTCATGCCCTGCCAGATAACTAGCCTGCGGATGACGGATCGATCCGCGCCCAAAGCCATTCGGATGCCCATCTCCTGCGTGCGCTGCTCGACGGAGTAAGCCATGAGACCGTAGATGCCAATGGCTGCCAGAATTAGCGCGACCGCGCCGAAGATGGTCAGCAACAACATGTTGAAGCTCGCGCGAGCCGTGGAGCGCCCCATCACCTCGTCCATGGTTCGGATATGCGCCACCGGAAATCCTCCGCTAGCCAAACGCAGTTGCTCAGTGACCACGGCAATGACCTTGTATGGGTCGCCGTGGGTACGCACCACCCAAATGAGCGGTTGAGCATCATCATATACGGCAGTGTAGGGGTCCGGAACCTGCGCCACCGGCACGATCATCATCGGATCTGGAACCTGGCCTAGGCCAGTGTTATGTGTGTCGCCGACGATACCCACGATCTCGCGCACCATCTCCGTGTCAAACTCGGGTCCCAATGCCTTCCCTATCAAGACGTGTTGACCCACAGGATCTTCGTGCGGCCAGTCTTGGTTTGCCAATGCCTGATTGATGAGCACCACTCCGGGTGCGGCGGCAGTATCGTTTTCGGTGATGTCGCGTCCCCTCAGGATGGGAATCTTGAAGAGGCTCAGGTAACCAGGGGAAACACTTATCCATCGGCTCCCGCAACAATCTTTGTTGACCGGCCGTCCAACGATTTGGAAGGGCAGACCGTCTCCGACTTCGATTGGCAGCCAGAAGGCGGCGGCCGAAGCCTCCACTCCGGGGATTCCGCTTAGCCGGTCGCGCCCATCCCGCGAGAGTTTGGCGACGCCCGCAGTCTTCTGATAGCGGTCGCCGTTGAGCGACATCTCCATGGTAAGAACGTTGTGAGAATCGAAGCCCGGACCCACACCGTGCAGCGCGACCATAGTGCGGATAAGAAGCGCCGCGCCGATCAACAGTACCAGTGCGAGCGAAACCTCGCTGATAACCAACAGCGAATGGGTCTTGCCCTGCCGGAATCCAGTTCCGGAGCGGTTACTGCTCTCCTTCAAAGTGGAGTTGAGGTCGGTGCGCGAGGCGTTGAGCACGGGAAAAAGTCCAAAGAGAATGCCCGTAAGCAGCGAAATGGCGAAGGTGAAAGCAAGTAAGTGCCAATCGACGCCGATGGCAGAGCCGTCCTCGCCGATGTGGGGAAGGCCTGCGGGGCTGACGGCCAGCAGAGAGCGCACACCAACAAAACCGAGAGCCACGCCAAGAATCCCGCCAGCGAAGGAGAGCAAGATACCTTCAGTGAGCAGTTGTCGAACAATGCGCGCGCGGTCGGCTCCAAGAGCGGCACGGATGGCGAACTCGCGCTTGCGTCCCGTGGCGCGCACCAGCAGCAGATTGGCAACATTGGCACACGCAATCAGCAGCACCAGGCTGACCGCCCCCAGCAACACGAGGAGCGAATTGCGCACACCGCCGACGATTGAGTCGCGCAACGGTTCAACGGCAAATTGACGTCGTGGATTGGCACGCGGGAACTCGCGGTGATACTGCGGTGCCGCTGCCATCAATTGAGCGTTGGCCTGCGCCACCGTGAAGCCAGGCTTGAGCATTCCGGCCACCAGAAAGTAGTGGTTCTGGTCTTCGCTGACGGGCGGAAACTGAAACGGCAACCAGATGTCCCCCTCCGAGTCGAAAACAAAATCCTTTCCGACCACACCCACAATCGTGTACGGCTCATTGCTCAACAAGAGCGATTTTCCGACTATGGCTGCATCGCCGCCGAACCTCCGCTGCCACAGGCCGTAACTCAACACCACCACTTTGCCGCCGTGGGGCAAATCTTCTTGCGGCGTGAAAGCGCGTCCCAGCATCATCGGAACACCGAAGAGGCGGAAAAAACCCTCAGTAACGTGAATGCCACGGACTTGCTCGGGCCGTTCGCCGGTGAGGTTGAAGCCCGGGCCTGCAAAGTCGTAAGCAGCAACCTCCTTGAAGACACTGGTCTGCCCCTGAAAGAAGTGAAACTCGGGAATGGAGGTAATGTTGTTGAGAAGAGAGTTGGGGTGCAGAAACTGGACGATGCGGTCGGCGTCAGGAAAGGTGAGCGGCTTGAGCAGCACCGTGTTGACTACGGTAAAGATCGCAGTGTTAGCGCCTATGCCCAGCGCCAGCGTGATCACCGCCGCAGCGGTAAACCCAGGTGATTTGCGCAGCGCGCGCAGGCCGTAGCGGCGCGAGAGTGTCCATCCACAGCCCGGGACGCTCCTGTTTCGCACTATTCATGTTTGCACTCGACGCCGCCAAATTCGATCAATGCTTGGACTGGAAAATCAAACGAACCGTGAAGATTTGGTGTGCCCGAACCGCGATTTTGAAGGTGTGAACATCCTCCGGCTCAATCGGCTTTTGATCCCGTCGACTGCATCGGTCTCAACGATATTGCTTATCGATAGCAGCGGTGTGTGGACCGTGACAGTGCGCGGCTCGCCGCCCAAATCGATGAATCGCAGAATCGTCCCTTTGCCGTCTTCGGCCGGCTTCCACGTATCGAGGAGGAGATCAGGATCATCGATGGTAAGAAAGCTTGCCTCATTGCCATTGAGCGGCCGAGGCAGATCGAGCGCCTTGTCCTGCGAGCGGATTTGGTCCTGCTCGAGCGGTGTCGATTCTTCCCAACCCATGCGGCTCAGCGCTGCTGCTTCCGGATTACTGCAAGTATCGGCTCGATTCTGCTGGGGCGAAAATCGCTAATCGACGCGGCCATCGCTGCCCATTATGTACGGATCGGAAGGGGCCTCGAACTGGATTGCAGCTGATCCTATGTGTTGAGGGCCTCAATGCGCAGGGTAACCAACTCCCAAGCGGGTACGCGCACCTGTGTAGGGAGCTGTTCAAGCGGTTGCTCGCGGAGGTTGCTGCGCCAAACCTTGATCGGGCTCCCATCCGTCCAAGTCAAGCCGGCCGTACGGTCTTCTCCCGCGGCGCCGAAGAGCCGAACAATCCACGCACTGCCGTCTGCGCTTCGTTTGCACTCCTGCACAAGTACATCATCCTGATCTATGCGCAGCTTCAGTCCCATTCGGGATCGCTGCCCCTGAGCTGAAACAACAAGGGGCTGTGACATGCCAGTCGCAAAACGGCTGGCAGCCGCAGGCTCATAGCCGCCGTGCAGACGAAGCGCATACCGAAACTCGACGGGACCATCCTGGTACGCACGGTAATTCGTTCCCCAGTGATTGTTCATGATCCACGAATAGAACTTCTGCGTCGGCTCAATATGCTTACGCCAGATCTCAGGATGGGTTTGCGAGCCTAGCATGGTAGCCGAAAGAGAGCCGATCTCGACCAGAGGCGCATCAAGTGTTGCACAGGTGACGCCGTACTCTGCATTTGCAACATCGATCCACCGGCCCACAGGCAACCAGTTCTTGCAAGAACCCGGCAGTTGATCAATTTCAGGACGCATAACCGCGAGTGGAACGTCAATGTGAATCTGACCATTCTCAATGGCAAACGAAAACGCGAATTGCAGGCTTTCTTTAGATTCATGCTGAGCAAAATCTGCGCCAGGCCCGCCTTGGCCTGGATGCGGATTCAGGGGAGCACGTTTCTTATTTACAATATTGGATATTTCAATGCAATCTGCATAGGCCTTCAACCGCACCCGACGAACTAGGTCCACACACCCTGGTGCAGAGGACTCGATACGGATCGTCACAACGAGAGGGCCGGGTTCCTCGATCGCGATGCGCACAGGCCCGCTCGTGCTCACCTTCGATGTGTCTTTGCCTTCAAGGAATAGGTATTGATTTATTGCCTCGTCCCGGCTGGTGTCCACAAGGTTGCGCGCACTTTTAGTGGACCTCAGCTCGACGATGTTGCCACTTTTGCTGTCGACTGTCGCACGTACAATGCCGTTATCCAGGACTCC
>Ga0210401_10001391_pt1 | contig 28169 bp, 27 predicted proteins | sample IncBWH32MmetaG_FD_150866 | JGI IMG/M metagenome (GOLD analysis project Ga0210401, IMG submission 150866) | Forest soil microbial communities from Barre Woods Harvard Forest LTER site, Petersham, Massachusetts, United States - Inc-BW-H-32-M | ecosystem: Environmental > Terrestrial > Soil >...
CCATCTCCTCCTGTGCGACGACATCTATTATATGGACCGCAAGAAGGAGCGCATCGAGCGGTTCCAATACGATTTCGAGCGCGCCGGTGTTTCCACTCTCGGTCTGGAGCGCGATGGAGTTCCAATCCCCGCGGCGCCAAAACGAGACGCTGGTGAAATCACCTCCGATCATCGTCCCGAAGAATACATGGCCGGCGTTGAAGTGGTGCGCGAAGGCATGCGCCAAGGCGAATATTACGAAGTAGTGCTGCGGCAGACGTTCCAAGCTAATTTTTCCGAAAGCCCCTCTGAGCTGTTCGAGCGCATTCAGCATGCCAGCCCGAGTCCCTACGAGTTTTTCATGCAGCTCGGCGACGAGCAACTGGTCGGCGCTTCGCCGGAGATGTTCGTGCGAGTGGAAGGCAACCGCGTGGAGACTTGCCCCATCGCCGGGACCGCACGGCGCACGGGGGATCCGCTGCGTGACGCCGACAGCATCCGCGAGCTGCTGAATTCGACCAAGGAAGAGTCCGAGCTGACCATGTGCAGCGATGTCGACCGCAACGACAAGTCGCGCGTGTCGATTCCGGGGTCGGTGAAAGTGATCGGGCGCCGGCTGATTGAATCGTACGCCGGAGTATTTCACACCGTGGATCACGTGGAAGGCGTTCTGCAGCCAGGATTCGATTCGCTGGATGCATTTCTCACTCATATGTGGGCCGTCACCGTGATCGGAGCGCCCAAGAAAGCCGCCGCGCAGGCCATCGAGAATCTCGAAAAGGACGCCCGCGGCTGGTATGGAGGAGCGGTGGGAATGCTGTCGCTCAATGGCGATATCAATACCGGCATTCTGATTCGCACCGTCCACCTGCGCGAGGGGATCGCCCGCTATGGCGTGGGGGCGACTTTGCTCTACGATTCGGTTCCGGCGCTCGAAGAAGAAGAGACGCGCATGAAAGCTACCGGCTTCTTCCGCGCTCTGCGGGCCGGCGCGAAGGCTGCCGCGACACCGGGTCTTCGCTCCCAGGCGGGACACGGAATCAAGCTCCTGCTGATCGACAACGACGACTGTTTCATCCACACGCTCTCTAATTACGCGCGGCAGACCGGCGCCGAAGTGGTGACCTATCGCGCGGGAATTCCGCATGAACTAATCGCGAAGATCGCGCCCAATTTGATCCTGATCTCGCCCGGTCCTGGACGCCCGGCCGACTTCGGAGTCCCCAGTCTGGTGAAGTTCCTCGCTCAGGCCGGCATTCCCGTGTTTGGTGTCTGCCTGGGTTTGCAAGGGATCGTGGAGGCTTTTGGCGGAGAACTGGGCGTGCTGGATTACCCAATGCACGGCAAATCTTCGATGGTGTTCCATCACAACCAGGGGGTCTTCGAGGGGCTACCGGAGCGCTTCAAAGTAGGCCGCTATCATTCCTTATTTGCTCGTAGGGAGACTTTTCCCGCCTGTCTTGAAGTGACCGCGGAATCGGAAGATGGAGTGATCATGGGGCTTCGCCATCGCGAGCTCCCGATCGAGGCGGTGCAGTTCCATCCCGAGTCCATCTTGACCCTGGACGGCAACTGCGGCCTGCGGTTGATAGAAAATATGATCAGCCAGGCCTCCGCTTGTGCCGTGCGCCCGTAAAATAAGCGTTTCGCATGGTACTATTTGGCGAAACGGGCTAGTGTGTTAGAGTTGGTACTTAGGCGTGAGAGTACTGGAGTTTACAGGCCTTGGCAGTGCCCAGGGTGACCGGTCATACTGACTGAAAGAGACGCTTAATGGACTTTGACCTTTCTGACATCGCCTTTGTAGCATTCGTTCTGATGGTCGCGATTCTGTTGATCAACAGCAGCGGCGGCGGCGGCGGACGCCGGGCGCGTGTGCCGGTCTACTACTGACCGGTTTGCTTTCCTCGAAACTTCGCGGCTAACTGCCCATGACCAGTGTCATTGTTATTGGAGGCGGCTTAGCCGGGCTGGCAACCGCAGCCGCTTTGGGAAAAGCCGGATTCCAGGTTGACCTGTTCGAAGCCCGCGGATTTCTGGGCGGCCGCGCGACGTCTTACCCGTTGTCGGGATCCGAAGAAGGTCCTGAGATTACCAAGGCCCTAGAAATCATCGATAATTGCCAGCACGTTTTGCTGCGCTGCTGCGTCAACTTGATGGACTTTTACCGGCGTCTGGGCGTCGCGGACCGGATCAAATTCTACAAAGAGTTCTATTTTATCGAGCCGGGCGGGCGGGCTTCGGTGCTGCGCGCGGGCAATCTTCCAGCCCCGCTCCACTTTGCAGGCAGCTTCTGGAAGCTCCGCTCGCTGACCCTTCAAGACAAGATCGCAATTGCTCGCGGACTGGTAGCCATAAGGAGTGAGCGTGAGCGCCGCACTGATCTGGACCGGATCACTATGCTCGACTGGCTCCGCGAAAAGCGCCAGCCGGAAGCCGCCATCCGCCGCTTCTGGAGCCAGGTATTGGTTAGCGCCGTGAACGAAGACGTAGACCGCATGGCCGCCCGGCACGGCTTTCAGGTCTTCTGGCAAGGTTTCCTCGCCCGCCCGAACTCATACGAGATGGGCGTGCCGTCGGTTCCGCTGGGCGATCTCTACGCCTCGGACTCCTGGAAACGGGTGGGAAATGTCCGCTTGCATCTGCGCGCTCGAATCGATCGAGTGATCGTCGAAGACGGGTCCGTTCGCGGCATTGTAAGTCAAGGTGACCGGATTACCGCGGATTACTACGTATCAGCTCTCCCTTTCGAACGTGTACCAGGCATCATCCCGGAACTTGATTTAGATGTGACTGGCTTCGAGCACTCCCCCATCACTGGCATTCACCTGTGGTTCGACCGCAGCCTCACCCAATTGCCACATGCCACGCTGCTCGATCGCACTATTCAATGGATGTTTAACAAATCCGGCGGGCGATACCTTCAAGTGGTTGTCAGCGCCTCGCGGAGCCTGTTGGAGATGCCCCGGGCCGAGGTGATTGCGCTGGCAATCCGCGAGCTGGCGGAATTCATTCCCAGAGTAGGCGAGGCGAAGCTCGAAAAAGCCCACGTTGTAAAGGAGGTGCGCGCTACTTTTTCCGCCAGGCCGGGGCTCGAACAAAGACGGCCCCCGAGCGTGACGAAGTTCTCGAACTTCTTCCTGGCGGGTGATTGGACCCGATCCGGCTGGCCGGCCACCATGGAAGGTGCTGTTCGCAGTGGTTACCTGGCGGCCGAGGCGGTGTCTGGGGCGGCTGGCACTCCTGAAAAATTTCTACTGGCCGATATCAGCTAGAAGGTATGGCCGTTTATTATAGAGCTATGAGGTCTAGTCCGTGGATGTGTCTCCTTATGCTGACATCTCTCTCGGCCCAGGTCATCGACTTTGAATCTAATGGTCTGCACTACAAGACCCTGACCAAGGGCGGCGTCACCGTGATGTTCGCCTATCTGCCTTCGCACTTGAAGCAGTACTCGATCATGCAGGTGTCAATCTCAAATGGGTCGCCTGTGGCCTGGATGGTGAAGCCCCAGGACTTCACTTACCGCCGGCAGGATGGCACCGAGTCGCAAGCCTCGGCCGCGCTCACGGTGGTGCTTTCACTGCTTCAATCGGGGAGCCGTCACGATGTGGTCAAGCTGGTGACGACTTACGAAGCTAGCCTCTACGGCAATGTCAGACTGAGTTCCACCAACGGCTATGAATCGCGCCGTGAGAGCGCGTTGGCGGATGGAGTATCGGCCAAATTAAAAGCGGGTGCGGCCGCTTCCGCGATCGCACTGGTACCCACCAAACTCGCGCCCGGCGAGTCCACCGACGGCGCCGTCTTTCTGCCGAACGCCGGCAAGTCGTTCGGCCCAGGAACTCTAATGGTTCACACCGGCGGAGAAATGTTCGAATTTCCTACGGACGGGGAACCGAGTACGGCGAAGTAATCGCCTATTCTTACGAGGGATGTTCTACAGCTTCAGCAGCGCCCGCAGCCGCTTCGTCTGCACCCGGCTCACCGGAATCTCGGTCTGTTTCTTATCGTCCATCCGAAGTTGAAAACTGGACTTGAACCAGGGGATCACTTCCCGGATACGATTTATGTTCACCAGGAAGGATCGATGCACGCGCCAGAAAGTCTCCGGATCGAGGTTGGACTGCAGCTCCTCGATGGTCCGATAGTTAGATTCGCCCTCTACCCCGGTGGCTACGACGGTGATCAGACCATCCTCGATGGTGGCGTAAATCAGGTCCTGGGCATCCACGATGAAGTTGCGGTTGCTGTTTTTCACCAACAGTTTGGTGCGTTGGGCCCCGCCACGGGGCTGGAGCGCGGGTTCTGGCGGCACGCTTTTGGCTTTTTCCGCGATCACTTTACGGGCCCGCTCCACTGCAACCTCCAGCCGCTCTTTCTCGATTGGCTTGAGCAGATAATCCAGCGCCTCCCAGCGGAAGGCTTCGAGCGCATACTGATCGTACGCGGTGGCGAGAATGAAATGCGGCAGGGGAACGTCGGTCTCGCGCAGCTTTTGAATAACACCAAAACCATCCAGTCCTGGCATCTGCACATCCAGAAATACGATATCCGGCTCGAAGTTTTCGATCAACTTGATGGCTTCCAACCCATTCCGTCCAGAGGCCAGCAATTCCACGTCTGGAAATTCCTTCAGCAGGTACGAGAGTTCTTCGCGCGCAAGCTGCTCGTCGTCGACCAATACTGCCGTGATTGTACTTGTCGCGCGGAGTGTCATAAGATGATAGTATAGCGTAGGGAAAATAGGCCTTTTCGGGGCACAAGAGCAAGCCCTCACGCTACCCAAGGAGATTCGGAGTTTGTCCACCAATGGGAATACCACGATTGCGCCCGCCGACGGGAAATTAGGGATCTTAATTCCAGGCATGGGGGCCGTAAGCACGACCTTTATGGCCGGTATTGAGGCGATAAAGCGCGGGCTCGGCCAGCCCATTGGGTCTTTGACCCAGTTAGGAACGGTACGCCTCGGCAAGCGAACCGACGCGCGGACGCCGAAGATCCAGGACTTTGTGCCGTTGGCGAAGATGGAAGACTTGGTCTTCGGCGGATGGGACATTTTTGAAGATAACGCCTACGAATCGGCGGTGCACGCCAGCGTGCTGGAGGCATCTTTGCTGGAGAAGATCCGCCAGCCGCTGGAAATCATCAAGCCCATGAAGGCGGTGTTCGACACCGATTACGTGCGCCGGCTCCAGGGCCCCAATGTGAAGGATCGCGGCTCGAAAATGGACAAAGCCGAAATGCTGATGGAGGATATCCGTCAGTTTCGCCAATCCAGTGGAGCCTCCCGATTGGTGATGATCTGGTGCGGATCAACCGAGGTCTTCCACAAGCCTTCGGCGGTCCACCAGACGCTGAAGGACTTCGAGTGCGGCTTGCAGAAAGACGATGCGGATATCGCGCCCAGCCAGATCTATGCCTACGCCGCGCTAAAGAGCGGAGTGCCGTACGCCAACGGCGCACCCAACTTGACTACCGATACACCGGCGCTGCTGGAACTCGCCCGGGAGCGTCAAATCCCGGTGTGCGGCAAAGACTTCAAAACCGGCCAGACTTTCATGAAGACCCTGATCGCCCCGGGACTAAAGGCGCGCATGCTTGGAATGGCCGGCTGGTTTTCCACCAACATTCTTGGAAATCGCGACGGCGAGGTACTCGAAGATCCCGGCTCGTTCAAATCCAAAGAAGAAACTAAGTTGTCGGTGTTGGAGCAGATCCTGCAGCCCACACTTTACCCGATGCTCTACAAGGATCTTTATCATGCCGTACGGATCAATTACTATCCGCCGCGCGGCGACGCAAAGGAAGGCTGGGACAACATCGACATATTCGGATGGCTGGGCTATCCAATGCAGATCAAGATCGATTTCCTGTGCCGGGACTCAATCCTGGCGGCGCCCCTGGTGCTGGATCTGGTTTTGTTCATGGATCTGGCGCAGCGCGCCGGAATGAGAGGGATTCAGGAGTGGCTTTCTTTTTACTTTAAAGCGCCCATGACGGCGCCTGGGCTTTATCCGGAACACGACATTTTCATTCAATTGATGAAACTCAAGAACACCCTGCGTTGGATGCGCGGAGAGGATTTAATCACACACCTTGGCCTCGAGTACTACGACTAACGGTTCGAAGCGTCAGGAGCCTGGCAGCCGAAAAATTCTAGTGATCGGCGGAACCTTATTCATCGGCCGCGCGCTGGTGAAAGACCTGGTGAAGGCCGGGCACGAAGTTACGGTTTTGCACCGCAAGGCGCGTCATGATCTCGGCAAGAAGATCGGGAGCATCACAGCCGACCGGAACCATCCGGATGCGATCAAGAAGGCTCTGGCCGGCAAGAGCTTCGATGTTGTCTATGACAACGTGTACGACTGGGAGCGCGGCACGACGGCCGCTCAAGTGGAGGCCACCGCGCGCGCCTGCGGCAGCAACCTGCATCGCTATATCTTCATGTCGAGCGTCGCCGCCTACGGCGATGGTCTGAACCACCACGAGGGCGATGCGCTGGCGCCCGACGATCACGCCGACTCTTACATTCGCAATAAGGCGATGAGCGAGCGGACGCTGTTCCGCATGCATCAGCGCAACGGATTTCCAGTGGTTACTTTGCGGCCGCCCTTCATCTACGGTCCGGGAAATCCTTTTTATCGCGAGGCCTTCTTCTGGGACCGGCTGCGCGAAGGCCGCCCCATCATCCTGCCCGGGGACGGCCGGCGGCTGATGCAGTTCGTTTATATCAGAGACCTGGTGACTGCGTGCATTAAGGTGATGGATGCCGAAGACGTGGAAGGCCACGCATTCAACATCGCGAATCCGCGGCCGCTGACGCAGGTGGAAGCAGTGGAGGCCTTCGCCCGCGCCGCCGGCAAAGAAGCCACCTTCGTGCGCTGGCCACGGGAGCGAATTTTGCGCGCCGGCGGTCATCCGATGGGCCCCAAACTCTATTTCGGCCAGTATTTTGACATGCCCGCCATAACGGTGGTCGTAAACAAGGCACAGCGGGTTCTGAAATTTAAGCCTCTCGACTTCAATACCGCGCTCAAAGAGACGTATCGCTGGTATGTCCGCAATAATTCGTTCGCCAAGCAGGACTATACATTTGAGGACGCTCTGATCGACGCAGCTCCCGCCTCCGCCTACTCAGCGCCGGTGGACTGACGTTCTTCTTTGCGGACTTGTTCGAGCCGGTCGCGAAGCGCATCGGCAGTGTTTGTTCGATTTCCGGTGTGATCAAGCCGACTGAATCGAGGTCGATGATATGGACTTTGTCTTTAAGCCGAAAGCTGGTGAGCTTCATGCGGACCAGATCAGCCACCGGTGCGAGTAGGATGCCGTCGTTCGTCACAATTGAAGTGCAGCGCGTTCCGCGGTTGGTCGGCAGTCCATGCACCATCCGCATAGCGGAACCCGTACTTGCTGGCAATCGCAGCGACTTTTTCGAGGCTCTTGCGATCAATAGCCACGTCCACATCCGGCGTTAGCCGGGCGGCCAACGGATCGAGTTCGTTGATATGTAAGAAGACAGCTACGCCTCCCACAATTCGATATTCGACTCCTGCCTGAGTTAATGCCGCGTGAACACGTCGAGCCAGCTCGAACATTCGTTCAAAATATTCGTCGACAGCACTGAGCGTGATCATGGGCCTACAAGCGCCTCCCGCGCCGCCTTCGCCGTGTTGCAATGTATCGCTACCGTATCATCGGTGTTGCGCGCGTATCCGCCCGCTAGAACCACAGCTGTGGGGACGCCTGACGCCAGTCCTGTTTCAAACACGACGCGATCGCGTTGCTTCAGCCCTTCCAAAGTCAGCGACAGACCGCCCAGCTGATCCTCCCGGTACGGGTCGGCGCCCGCCAGATAATAAATCATGTTCGGTGCAAAGCTCATGGCCACCTTCACCGCGCCCCGCAGCCGATCCAGATACTCCTCATCGGAAACGCCATCCGGCAGATGAATATCGATCACCGAAGGCGGTTTCTCGCTCGGATAATTGTTGAACTGATGCATCGACAGCGTCAAGACAGAGCGGTCTCCGGCGAAAATCGCCGCGGTTCCGTTGCCGTGGTGCACATCGCAATCCACCACCAGGGCTCGCTCAATCAACTTCTCGTGTTGCAGTGCGCGAATGGCCACCGCTACGTCGTGAATCGCGCAGAAGCCCTCGCCATGTCCAGGGAATGCGTGATGAAATCCTCCGCCGATGTTGAATCCGATGCCATCAGCAATCGCATTGCGCGCCGCTAGAATCGTGCCGCCGGTGGCCAGCCAGAACGCTTCCACCATCCGTCTCGAATACGGGATCTCGAGCCGTAGGATCTCGTGAGGCGTTAGAGTGCCAGTTTTCAAACGCTGCACCCAGCCGGGCTCGTGGACACGCAGGATGTCTTTGTCAGAGGCGAGCTGCGGCTCTACGAAGTCCATTGGTCCGGCGAAGCCCTCATCCAGAAGGTGATCGTGAATTAAACGGTATTTACGCGAAGGAAAAACATGCGCGCCTAGGTTCAAATCGTAGCCCGGATGATAAACGAGCTTAAACGGGAGCATTCGCGGATTGGAGCGCGGTAACGATGGCCGATCCGTAAATATCGTCCGCCGAGCAGCCGCGGGAGAGATCGTTGGCGGGCTTCGCAAGCCCCTGGAGGAAAGGTCCCAACGTAGCCGCGCCCGCCAGCCGTTCGACCAGCTTCACGCTGATATTGCCGGACGCGATATCGGGGAAGATGAGCGTGTTGGCCCGGCCCGCGACTGGGGACCCCGGCGCCTTCGACCTACCGACCGCTTCCACCAGCGCGGCGTCGGCCTGCAATTCACCATCGACGCGAAGATCGGGCGCACGTTGGCGCACGATCCGCAGCGCCTCCACGACTTTATCCACCCACTTGTGCCGCGCGCTCCCTTTAGTGGAAAAAGAAAGCAGCGCGATCACCGGCTCGGCACCGATGACGTTGCGGGTAGTGGTCGCCGTAGCAATGGCGATCTCAGCCAGATCCACCGCCGATGGATCGATCACCACGCCGCAATCGGCGAACGCTAGAACGCCGTTGTGCCCAAACGCCCGGTTCGGTAGAGCCACGATGAATGCACTCGAAACAATATGGACCTCGGGCGCCGTTCCCACTGCAAGCAGGGCTGCTCGAACCGTTTCCGCCGTGGTGTTCACCGCGCCGCCGACGAATCCATCCGCATCACCGGCAGCCACCATCAAGGCCGCGGTGTAAAGCGGCTTTTTCGCTACCTCGGCAGCTTCTACCTCGGTGATGCCCTTGGCGCGCCGCCGTTCGAAATACAAACGCGCGTACTTTCGCGCTTCCTGTTCCGGCGCCGGACGATCCGGCTTCAGCAGAATGGGCGTGACCAGGCCTTCGCGCTGTAATCGTTCGGCGGCCGACTGCACGCGCCGGTCGTCCCCTTCGGGGAATACGATGCGCCGCTTCGGCTTCACCTGGCGAAGCCGTTCGATCTGCGAAGCTAGGAACGCGACGGCCGATTCCGGGAATGCCATCAAGGTCTCACGATGCCGGCGGTGTTGCGGCGCCGGCCTTTCTGACATTGTGACGATACTGCTCGACGGCCCGATTGTGTTCTTCGATCGACTTCGAGAACTGGTGTCCGCCGGAACCATCCGCCTTAGCCACGAAATACAAATAGTCGGTCACCGCAGGCTCCAGCCCAGCCTTGAGAGACGCCAGTCCGGGATTCGCGATCGGGCCGGGCGGCAGGCCGGCATGTTTGTAAGTGTTATACCGGTTCGCGCTACCGAGGTCGGATCGATATATCGTGCCGCGATAGCGCTGCTCCAAAATCGAAGCATAGATCGTAGTCGGATCGCAATCCAGCGCCATACCCAAACGGAGCCGGTTTTGAAACACTGCAGCCACCTGCGGCCGTTCGTCTGCAACGGCAGTTTCTTTCTCCACCAGAGAAGCCAGTGTGACGACATCGTTCACCGCGGCCGGATGATCCGCTTTCTGCAGTTCCCGCCAATTCTTGCGGAACTGCTCGGTCATCATCTGGCAAAGCTGCTGCACTGTGGTTCGCCGCGTAAGACGGTAAGTTGACGGGAACAGGTAGCCCTCCAGAGTAGGCGCTTCGGGCGCGAGGTCGCGGATCAGCGCTGGGTCGCGAGCGGCCCGCAGGAAATCGGCGCCTTTGATGAAATCGAAGCGGTCGATACTGGCCGCGATGTCGAACATGTTGCTGCCTTCCGGAACAGTGAGCTCGTAGAAAAAGACGTCGCCGCGCGCGATCCGGGCGTACACGCGGAAAGCAGCCGCCGGTTCGGAGAACTGGTATTCACCGGCCTGTAGCCGGGCGTCGGGACGGAGCACGCGCACTGCCAGAAACTGCCAGGGGTAGCGAATCACGCCGGATTGAGCCAATTCCGAGGCCATCTCGGCAGTGCTGGTGCCGCGCGGAAAATCAAGGATAACCGGTTTCGAGAAGCCGCGATAGGGAAGGGTCAGTGAAACATAAGCCGCGCCCCCGCCCAACGCAATCAGCAATACGATCCCAAGCAGCAGCCGAAGAATTACACCACCTTTGCGCACTCGTCGAAGCCTCATGAATGTCCGGAATCGAGATAGCTCTCAAGCAGAATAACCGCCGCCAGCCGGTCCACTGCTTTGGCGCGCTTTTCGATGCTGATGCCGCTTTCTCGAAGCACGCGTTGCGCTGCTACCGTGGTCAGACGCTCGTCCCAAAATTTCACTGGGATACCGCTGGCGGCCCCGAGCCGCTCGCCAAAATCGCGCGCGTATTCCGTCTGCCGGCCTTCCCGGCCGCTCATATGCAGTGGATTCCCCATCAAGATGAGAGAGACATTTTTCTCTGCTGCCAGTTGCGACAGGCGCGCCAGATCCTCTCGTATATTGGTGCGCTGCAGCGTTTCCAGGCCTTGAGCGGTCAGGCCCAACTCGTCGCTCAATGCCAGCCCAATCCGCTTTTTGCCAAGATCCAGCGCCAGTACTCTGCTTTGAATCATGAAAGTTTCGTAAAATGGTCACGGCTCAGAATTGGGTCCGTTTGCCGTCGCCTACGATTTCATTTCATCATAGAAGAAGCGCGGCTTCCGGATGTCAACTATTACGCCACCATTGCCGACCAGCAAAGTAAGCCAGACCAGCGTCACCGTACTCGCCGTGGCAGCCACCATCGCTCTGCTGTACTTTGGCCACATTTTTTTCATCACCATGGTCATCGCGATCACCATCGCATTTCTCCTGGACCCGGTGGTCACCTTTTTCGTGAAGATGCGGCTGCCCCGCGCCGTCGCCAGCTTTATCGTCTGTAGTATCGCGCTTCTTCTGCTGTATCTGATGGGGCTCGGCTTGTACACAGAATTGTCTGGTCTCGCTGAAGCGCTACCCACCTATAGCCAGCGCATGAACGATCTGGTGGATAATATTGCGACCCGCGTGGATCTGGTAGAGAAGCGGACCTACCAGATACTGGTCCCGAAGAGATTCCAGGAAACTCAGCCGGCCCCGGGCGCGCCCCCGGTAGCGGCGCGACGGCGTGGATCGAAACAAGCCCCGGAACCCGTGGTACCGGCAGTGCCTGCGCCCATTCCCGAGGTACGGATTCATACCGAGCCTACGCCCCTAGTGACCTATGTGTACGGCTATCTGCGGTCATTCTATGATGTGCTGCTGATGGCGAGTTTCGTTCCGTTCCTGGTCTATTTCATGTTGAGTTGGCGCGACCACATGCGCCGCAGCTTCCTGTATATGTTCGGCAGCGCTGGCAGGCAGGTGGTTGGGAAAAGCTGGGAAGGCGTCGCCGACATGGTGCGAGCCTATGTAATCGGCAACTTTATTCTGGGGCTCATGCTGTCTACTCTCAGCTCTTTGTTCTTCATCGCCATACGCCTCCCTTACTGGCCTTTAGTAGGACCGCTGAGTGGTTTTCTCAGCCTGGTGCCCTATGTTGGGCTGCCCTTGGCGATTCTACCGCCGCTTCTGGCGGGCTTGATTGTTCCCTATACGCAGCCGGCGATTTACATAATGATCACCGTGGTGGTCGCGTTGTTACACTTGACCGCGCTAAATCTTTTGTATCCGAAAGTGGTCGGATCGCGCGTTCATTTAAATCCGCTAGTGGTGACGATCGCCCTCATGTTCTGGGGCACGCTGTGGGGTGCCGTCGGTCTGCTGCTGGCTATTCCAATCACCGCCGCGATTAAGGCCGTCTGCGATAATGTCATCAGCTTGCAAGGATTCGGCAAACTGTTGGGAGATTAGCGCCAGTCCAATTAGAGCACCAGTTCAGATGAGCAAACAGTTTGCAATTTTTTTCGGAGTCGGCGTGGCGGTCATCGCGATTGCGGTGGTACTGATTCTGTCTTCCACCAAAGGCTCGCATCTGGTGATCAACGGCAAAATCCTCAAGGTCCGCACTGGAGCGTTGAGCGACAACGACAGCATCGCAGTAATGGACTTGCGCATGGAAAATCCGTCCAATCTCGCTTTTGTCGTTCGCCAAGTTGAAGTAACCTTGGAAGAAAAAGATGGCACCATGGCGGACGGCCTGGTGGTCGCGAAAGGCGACCTGAAGCAGTTGTTCCAGTTCAACCGCTTCCTCGGGGACCAGTACAACGATTCCTTAACCATCAAAGACCAAATTGCGCCGCATGCCACTGTCGATCGCATGCTGGCAGCGCGCTTCGAGGTCAAGAAACAGGACCTGGAAGCCGCGAAAGCCATTCATGTGAGCATTCAGGATATGGACGGCCCGCTGTTTGAAACCACCTCGCCGGTGAAATAGCTCTGCTTTGCGGCGTCTGTTGATTCGACCTGGCGCGATCGGCGATTGCATTCTGTCGTTGCCCGCGCTGGAATGCCTCCGCTCGGAATATACCGAGATCTGGGTCCGCTCCGAAGCCGCACCGCTGATCCGTTTCGCTGATTGCGTGCGATCCATAGCCTCCACGGGTATCGATCGGATGGGTCTGGAGGGCATCGATCCGCCGCCGGACCTCGTGGCTCGACTGCGGTCGTTTGACTCGATCGTCTCCTGGTATGGATCGAATCGCGAGGAGTTTCGTACACAGATGAACCAGCTCGGACTGCCCATTCGGTTCTTGGACGCGCTGCCTCCGGCCGGCGGAGCCGTCCATGCCGCCGATTTTTTCTTGGAGCAAGCCGGATGCGGCGGCGTTGCAGTTCCACGCATCCAATGCCGGGCGGCTCCTACCAAAGATTTCGCTGTTATCCATCCGTTCTCGGGAAGTCCGCGCAAGAACTGGTCCTTAGAGCGTTACCGGGAACTGGCGCGGCGCCTGGAAATGCCTGTACGGTGGTGCGCTGGGCCCGAAGAACAACTCGAGGATGCGGCGCGCATCGATAACCTCTACGAACTCGCTTCCTGGCTCTCCACCGCGCGCCTCTATATCGGCAACGATACCGGAATCACGCATCTGGCCGCCGCCGTTGGTGTGCCGGTGGTTGCAATCTTCGGCCCGACCGATCCGGCCGTCTGGGCGCCGCGCGGCGACCGCATCAGGGTGGTCAGCGGGAGCCTGGATGATATTTCCGTCGGCCAAGTCTTGAACGCCGTGGTAACCTGTAAACAGTTAATAGGAGGTTACTGAAAAGAAATGAACCGTATTGAACTCATCGGTGACCAAATGCAGCGCGCTTACGCCGGCGAAGCCTGGCACGGCCCGTCACTCGAAGAACTGCTCACGGGCGTCACCGTTGAGCAGGCCCTGGTCAGACCGGTCGCAGGCGGTCACAGCATCTGGGAGCTGACGATGCACATTGGCGCTTGGATGTCCGCCACACGGCGCCGGTTGTCTGGCGATCCAGCCAAGCTGACGCCGCAAGAAGATTGGCCGCTGATCGATGGTGGAAGCCAAGCTGCCTGGCAGCAGACGCTCAATGCACTGGAGCAAGAGCACAACCAGCTGCGTGCCGCGATCTCCTCTCTGCCGGAGTCGTCATTGCAGAACGTGGCGCCGGGAAAGGACCACTCGGTAGAATTTATGCTGCACGGGGTGATCCAGCATAATCTTTATCACGCCGGACAGATTGCGCTGCTTAAGAAAGCGCTCTAGGCCGCCTATCCCCGCAGCCCCGCCATCACTCCGCGCATGTACGCTAAGCTTTTCTGCATCCCCATCATCGGATCTTTTTCGTTGATCTCGTACTCCAGCATTACGCCGCCGGTGTAGTTCATCCGATGCAGTTGTTTGAAGATCCCCACGATCGGCAGGACGCCGTCGCCCACGTCGCACTGGCTCTCCTTCACTTTGGCATCCGCCAGATCCTTGACGTGCATGCTATGCAGCCTGGGGCCCGCCACCCGGATAGACTCCACGACATCCACGCCGGTCCGGGATGTATGCCCGCAGTCGATGCACAATCCCATTCGGGGGTCCATGTTCTTTACCACATCGAGCACACTCTGCGGAGTGGGAAACTGCTTGTCCTCGGGCCCATGATTGTGGACCGCGACCTTGATGTTGTATTCCTTGGCGTACTTCTCCATCTTGGGCAGCGTCGCGTGCGTAGGAGCGCACACGACGATCGGCATTCCAGCCATTTTGGCGTATTCGAAGTTCTTGCGAATCTCCTGCTCGTCATCCTTGGAAAAGGAGATATTGCCGCCGCCTTCGATGATAAATCCCGAGTCTTCGAATTCCTTGCGTCCGGCCCTGATCTCCTCGGGCGAGGCGTTCATCGCCAGATGAACATCTTTGATGTTGACGTATTTGACATTCATCTGCTTGAGCATGGCAATGGCCTGCGCGCGCGAGAACTTGCGCAGCGAATAGGTGGCGATGCCCAGCTTGAACTCGCGTGGATCTTCGCTGGCGGCTCCCAAGCCAGTCCGGGAAGCGGCCAACGCGGCGGCGGAAGCGCCTAGAAACGTGCGACGAGAGGTGCCTGGATTCATGTATTGATTTTAGCCCTTTCGCGTATACTAAAGGTTTGCAATACTGTCATGGCGCCGGGGGGGCAAGCAACCCTCGCAACGCAACTAAGTTTTCTTACAAGGGTTTCTTCATCACATGGTAATTCGCCGTTGGGTCATAGGTGTGTTCATCGGGATTCTGTTCGCGGCGAGCGCCCTTTCCCAGCAGTACACCATCACCACCATAGCGGGCACGGCTGGGACCACGGGCTTCGCGGGCGACGGCGGCAGTGCGCTGGGGGCGCAATTGAAATTTCCCACCGGGATAGCCGTGGATAAATCCGGCAACATCTACATCGCTGATGGCTTGAACAATAGAGTTCGCAAGGTATCGGGCGGAGTCATCACTACGGTGGCCGGCAACGGCACCGCCGGATACACCGGCGACAAGGGACAGGCCGCCAGCGCGGAGTTGAACAATCCGATAGGTCTAGCCCTCGATTCCTCCGGCAACTTGTATATTGCGGATTCCGCCAACAACGTGATTCGCATGGTTACTAGCAGTGGAATCATCACCACGTTCGCGGGCAACAATACGGCGGGATACTCCGGAGACAAGGCCCTGGCTACCGGCGCGCAGTTATTCAATCCCGTTGGTGTGGCCGCGGACGCGGCAGGCAATGTCTACATCGCCGATACCGGCAATAATGTGATTCGTCAGGTTTACAACGGGAACATCGTCACCTATGCGGAGGGCTTCACCCAGCCCGACGCAGTCGCGGCCGACTCATCCGGGAACATCTATGTCGCCGACACGCAGGGCCGGCGCATCGTTAAGTATTCAAATGGAGTCTATACGACCATCGCGGGCAACGGCTACGGCCAGTTCAGCGGAGATAATGGCCCTGGCCCCAACGCTGCCTTGTATGATCCCATGGGCCTGGCCGTGGATTCGAGCGGCAATGTTTACATCGCCGACACCTTCAATTGCCGCATCCGGAAATTGACGCCGGCTGGAATCATCACCACCATTGCAGGTAATGGCGCCCTTTTCTTCTCCGGCGACGGCGGCCCGGCAACGCAAGCGGCCTTGCATTTTCCTCATGGAGTCGCGGTGGATTCAACCGGCAACGTCTATATCGCGGATACCGTCAATGCTGTTGTACGTGAACTCCAAGGCACTCTTCCGATCGTTTCGACCAACGGTGTCGTCAACGCGGCCAGCTTCGCGACTCAGATTTCGCCCGGCGCTTTAGCGACGGTCTTCGGCAGCAATTTCGCGCTCACAAACGCCGGGGCCCAAACCCCTCTGCCGACCAGTGTTCAAGGAGTCTCGGTCAACGTCAACGGGCAGCTCGCTCCGGTCCTTTACGTCACATCGACCCAAGTGAATTTTCAGGTGCCCTGGGAGACGGCATTAGGTCCCGCGACAGTTTCGGTAGCTGTCAATGGAGGCGCGAGTAACGCGGTAACCGTTAATGTTCTTGGAGCGGCTCCGGGACTCTTCTCCTCGAGTTCCGGTCAGGCGATTGTTCAGAATTCGGATTACACGCTCAACGGGCCGAGCAATCCCGCAAAGGCAGGGAGCACGATCATGGCCTACCTGAGTGGTTCTGGCACAGTCAGCCCGGCGGTTGCGGATGGAGCGGCGGCGCCGTCCAATACCTTGGTCTATTTGAACTCGGCGTCGAGTGCCACCATTGGATCCTCTACCGCCCAAGTCTCATTCGCGGGCTTGGCGCCCGGTTTCGTGGGGCTCGTCCAGATGAACATCGTCGTGCCTTCCGATTTGCCGACCGGCAATTATCCACTGATCGTGACTATCGGCAGCGAAACCAGCAATCCGGCGACGATCAGCGTCACCCAGTAAACTGGCCCATATGCCTGACGAGTCGAAATTTCGGGTATTCAGTCCGCCGCAACTGCCCAAGCCTGTAGGCTATTCTCATCTAGCCGAGATTAGCGGCGGAAAGATCATCTACATCGCCGGCCAAGTGGCCATGGATGCCTCCGGGAACATTGTCGGCAAGGGCGACTATAGCGCCCAGCTTCAGCAGGTATTCGTAAACCTGAAGACGGCGCTCGAAGCTGCGGGCGCAAGCTTCAAGAATGTCGTCAAACTGAACTACTACATCGTAGACAGCGTGGACCGGTCTCAATTTTTCGCTTATCGTGCGGTGCGGGATAAATACGTCGATACTGCGAACCCGCCGGTGGCTACGGTTGTGGTCGTTCGCGGCCTATTTTCACCTGAATTCCTGGTGGAGATCGAGGCCATCGCGGTCGTTTAGCGCATAGGCCGCGCTCACCCTAAAGAGAAATTAATGAGGGGTAAGCCACTCATTTTGAGCTAGACTAGTACCCTTAGAACGTCAGTAAAGTAGGGCTTTCCCCCACCTAGTGGTATATTTGGTTGTCACATAAATAGTTCATGCCCTTTCAGATTCAACCGGTTAAGGAGTTCCTCGTCCGTCCGGCGCTCCCGCCAGCTCTTTCTCGGATGAGTGATCTCGCCTACAACCTCCTCTGGAGCTGGGATCACAATATCCGCTCGTTGTTCCGGCGGCTCGACCCCGTGCTCTGGAAAGCCTGTGGTCATAACCCAGTGCTTATGCTAGGACGCGTCCCGCAGGCTACGCTCGAACGGGCTGCCGCCGACCCCCGGTTTCTGGCCGCCTACCGCCGCGCCTGTGAACGCTTCACCACTTACGTCGAACGTTCGGAATCCAGCGAGGGCCGACTGATCGCCTACTTTTCCATGGAGTACGGCATGGTCGAATGCATGCCCATCTACGGCGGAGGCCTGGGCGTCCTCTCCGGCGATCATTTGAAGGCCGCTAGCGACGGGGGAATTCCACTGGTCGCTGTCGGTCTGCTGTACCAAAAAGGCTATCTCCAGCAGTCGCTTAATCCCGATGGCTGGCAGCAGGAGCGAAATCCGGTCAACGATTTCTACACACTACCAGTGCGTCCGGTCCGCGACGAGCAGGACCGGGATCTAATTGTCCAGGTCAAGCTTCCGACCGGCGTCGTTTTTATCAAGGTTTGGCACATCCATGTCGGTCGCGTGAAGCTGTACCTGCTGGATACCAACATTACAGAAAATGATCACGCTGAGCACCGTGACATCACCGCGCAGTTGTACGGCGGCGATATCGTAACGCGCATCCGCCAGGAAATCGTACTGGGAATCGGCGGCTTGCGCGCGCTGCATCGACTCAACCTGAAACCCACCGTCTGGCACATGAACGAAGGGCACTCGGCGTTCCTGGCCGTCGAACGGATGCGCCTTCTGATAGAAGAACAGGGCCTTGGTTTCGATGAGGCATTTGAAGCCTGCCGCTCCAACAACGTTTTCACTACGCATACCTCCGTTCCGGCTGGCATTGACCTCTTCGACCCCGGCATGTTGTACGAATTCTTCGGCGAGTATTGTCGCGAAAGTGGAATTCCTTTCGACAAATTTCTTGCCTTGGGTAGGTTCCTTTCGGAAAACCATCAGGAACCATTCTCGATGGCGATCGCGGCCATCAAAACCTCGTCGTTCCGCAATGCCGTAAGCTGCCTGCATCGGCAGGTTTCCCAGGAAATGTGGCAGGAATTGTGGCCCAAGCTGCCCGTCTGGGAAGTGCCTATTACGTCCGTCACCAATGGCGTCCATCTGTTTACCTGGCTGAACGGCGATCTCGCACTGCTCTACGATCAGTATCTGCAGCCGGATTGGCGGGAGCGTTACTCCGATCCCAGAATCTGGGATCTGGTGGAGGATATTCCAAATCCGGAGCTGTGGGAAGCCCACCGCCGGCGGAAGCGCAACCTGGTAAACTTCGTCCGCGAACGCGTAGTGGCTGCGGCCATGGGCCGGAAAGCGTCCGCCGCTGAACAGCGCCGGCTCTCAGACGTGCTCGAGCCGGATACTTTGACCATCGGTTTCGCGCGCCGGTTTGCCACCTACAAGCGCGCTACGCTCCTGTTCCGCGATGTCGACCGGCTCAAGCGTCTGCTGACCAACAAGGAGCGGCCGGTCCAAATCGTGATCGCCGGAAAAGCGCACCCCAAGGATCTGCCCGGCAAGACTCTGATCCGTGAAATTGTGCAACTTTCGCGCACCCCGGAGATATCCAAACACATCATCTTTGTGGAGGACTACGGCATCGAAGTGGCCCGCGAGCTGATTCAGGGCGTGGACCTCTGGCTGAATACACCCCGCCGGGGCGAGGAGGCCTGCGGCACCAGCGGCATGAAGGCCGGTATCAATGGCATCCTGAACCTGAGTATTTTGGACGGGTGGTTCGACGAAGCCTATGAAATCTCAGGCGGTTGGGCCATTGGCGACCGCGAAGCCTATTCCGAGGACCAGGACGAAGTTCACGTTCGCGCCATCTACTCCATACTGGAAAACGAGATTGTGCCGATGTACTACCAGGAGCGTGAAGAAGGCGTCCCGGTCGACTGGATGCGTCGCGTAAAGCAATCGCTGATGCATCTCAGCCCTCAGTTCAACTCCCTGCGGATGGTCGGCGAGTACATGTCACAACTCTACGAGCCAGCTCACCAGGCTTTCCTGGAGATGTCGAAGGACAGTTTCCAGCCGGCCCGCGGGCGTTCGAAATGGAACGACCAGGTGGAGAAGGTGTGGGATAATGTTAGTTTCCTGGAGATCGGATCCGCCCCGGATGTCTCGGTATTGACTGGCCGTCCCATTCCCATGCGCGCTGTTGTGAATCTGGCTGGGCTTTCGCCCAAGGATGTGCGGGTAGAGGCTGTGATCGGCCGGGTAGGCGCAAACGGCAACTTGGAAGAAACGCAAGTGATGAGCCTTCCGGCGGTGGAACAACAGGGCGACGCTTACGTCTTCCTTAAGGAGTTCGTGCCCCATCAGACCGGCAGGTTAGGGTACTCGCTTCGAATTAGCCCTAATCATTACGATGATCCTTTGACACGGCCCTGTAATGCACTATTGAAGTGGAGCGGCAGTAATTGACGTTTAGCTTAGTAAATTTACCGATGTTCACCGAACTGTAGCGGAAGCCGGCCAGATAACGTGGTTTCCAGATAGATATTAGTGGCTTCCTGGATCGTTTCGTGGTACATATTAGTTAGGCGTGAGCGGGATTTTGCTTCACCGTGTAGCCTCGCCGGCTCCGCAGCAATCCTCCGATTGATCCTACAGATTGGCCAGGTATGAACCTAAGCTGACACCGCCCCAGTAGGCAGTGTTGCGACAGCCAGAATTCCAGGAGTCGACTCGACACATGGACGACGACCGTAAATACAAACAACGCGGTTATATGGATACCGACAGGGAATCCAGGGACCGCCGGCCTTTAGACAAATCCAAACCATCCGGACCGCGCCCGCCCATCGATGTGACTGGCCCACGCCTGCCTCGATTACTGCAGAACGTTGTGGCAGCCCGCTGTTTCAACTGCTCCACGGCTCTGCAATCGGACATCGATTGGAAGGGCAAGTGTCCCAAATGCGGCGTCGCGCTGCACTGTTGTAAGCAATGCGCGCACTTCGAGCCTTCCACTCGCTTCCAGTGCCTGAAGCCGATCCCGGTGCGTATCGCGGTGAAAGATGCCGCCAACGAATGTGAACTCTTCTCGCCACGCGTCACGGTTGCCCGCGATGCTGCACCTTCCAATAACCACCACTCCAACTCTGTCCAGCAAACGCCACGGTCGCCTACCGACGCCCGCGCTGCCTTCGATAATCTCTTCAAGAAGCCCGAGTAGCCGCCTCCCGGTCACAATTCCCGCGAATGCTGGTCGCTGAACTATCGAATCCCCGGCAGTTTCGTCTCGCCGACGCGCCTCACATTCCCGATCCCGCCCCAGGCCAGATTCAGGTAGCGGTGAAAGCAGTCGGCATATGTGGCTCTGACCTACATTATTTTTCCGATGGCGGTATCGGCGAGGCGCGCTGCGTTTATCCTATGGTCCTCGGCCACGAGCCTGCGGGAGTCGTGCGCAAAACGGGCGCCGGTGTTTCCGGCTGGTCGACGGGCGATCGCGCGGTGCTCGAACCCGCGCTGTATTGCTATCACTGCGAATTCTGCATGACCGGTCATCACAACGTCTGCGCCAACCTGCGTTTCTTAAGCCAGCCCGATGAACCCGGATTCTTCCGTGAGTTCGTGAACCTGCCCGCGCACAATCTTCTGCCTTTGCCCGCCCACTTGAGCGATCAGGAAGGCGCACTGGCGGAGCCACTGGCTGTGATTTTGCACTCCATGCAATTCGCGGCACCCCGGCCAGGCGAGACGGCGGTTGTCTTTGGAGCGGGCCCCATCGGCCTGCTGACCATTGCGGTGCTAAAGTTATCCGGTGTCACCCGCATTTGGACTGTCGAACCTGTCGCTCATCGACGCGATTTGGCCCGTGTTCTGGGCGCCGAGGCTGTGATAAATCCTGGGGCTGCCGAGCCGGCGCGCGAGATTCTCCGCGACACTGCCAACCGAGGAGTGGATATTGCGATCGACTGCGCCGGGAAAGCCGACAGTATTAATCAGTGCATACAAGCCGCCTGTCACGCTGGGCGCGTGGTTGTGACCGGCATTCCATCAGACGACTACATCCGGCTGGCACTGCACATTCTGCGCCGGAAGGAACTGGCATTTTACAGCGTACGCCGCTCGAATCACGATTCTGAAACTGCGCTGCGCTTGTTGGCCGCCCATTCCAAGTTATTTGCGCCCATCTTTACCCACACGCGGCCGCTGGCCGACATCCAGCCGGCGTTCGAGTTGTGCGAGCAATACGCCGATGGGGTCGGAAAGCTGACCATCACATTCTAAATGTTCAGTTTCCGGGCGCTAAAGAACCTTGCCCGCGCAGCCGAAGTATAATAAGGAGCAGTCATCTATGTTTGTCCGAAAGCTGATTCTGCTTTGCTTTAGCATCGTGTTACTGGCGCCGCTGGCCGCCGCCAAGACAACCAATACCCACCCCAAACCCTATCACACCCACCCAGTCAAGAAAGCCAAGCTGAAGAAGGGGTCTAAGGTCAAGTTTGGTAGCTATAAGGTGAAGAAGCAAAAAAATTGAAACGTGGCCTTCCCCCGTGCTAGCCCCGCCAACATAGAGCCTTACAAACGTTCTGCAACTGAGAGAGATTGTAGCGGTTATGGTTCTCTCCGCCATCTGACACCAGGATCGTAGCCTTTTTGTTCAGCTTGGACTTCTTGATTTGGTCGGCGGCCAGGTAGACTGCGTCGAAGAGTGCATTTTGTCGTTCTTGGTGTGTGGCGCCACCAGCGTTGGGGTGCTCTGAAACTCCACCAGGAAGGACTCGTCGTCTGTGCGGCGTTCTTGAAAAACTCGCGTGCGGCCAGCCTGCGCTGCTGCTGCGGCCTGCCACCTATGCAAAGGGACCTCCGGTTCGCGGGCGGATACCGAGCCGTCGCCAACGCTGCGCGTCGACACAAGTCTGGTTCAGGTGCCGATGACTGTCACAGACAAATTTGGCCGAACCGTCAGTGACCTGGAGCAGAAAAACTTTCGCGTCTTCGACAATAAAGAAGCACAATCAATCGTCAAGTTCGCGACGGACGACGAGCCCGTGGCGGTTGTTTTCATTTTCAACGTCAGCGGGAGCGTTCGACGCTCCCGGTTTGATGCGCGGTTGGATGGTTACTTGTTGAGCATGCAGCGGGGCCAGTACGAACAGCGTTACACAGGCGAAGAGTTTCAAAATCCGCCGCAAGAGCCCCCCGCGGAGAATTATACACTTTGAAATTTCACGCGCTGCCGCGCTGGATTACAACCCCTGTCCAGCCACTTTCCGACATCGACGAGGCTGAGTATGAGCGGTACTCGCAGATAAATCCTGTTTAGTTTGAATCCAATTCGTGATCGGTTTCATCTCGGCGGACGGGTGGCTCCTGATAATTAATCATTAGAGGTTGCGTTAGCCGGTATGTAAACCGCGTTTCCGGCGCAATTTCTACGGCCTTTCCCATCAGCTTTCCTGCGACAGCGCCCCCGGCAGCCCCGATTCCCGCTCCTATGCCGGCTCCTGCGCCTCCGCCGAGGACGCCTCCAATCGCCGCACCAGTGCCCGCACCGACCGCGGTGCCAGTCAGAGTCCTCTTGACCTGTGAGCCACTTTTGGAATCAACCTTGTCCGTTTCCACGTTGACCCTCTGCCCGTTGATGTTCACGGCGACGAGGGAGATGGATAGGGAAGCGCGACGTGAAAAACCCGCGCGCTGTACATCGGTCACTCGTAAGAAGGCGCGGGTATTCGCCGGCGCTACCGTCACGCCGTTGACTATAAGGGGATCGTCGAGGTTCGCGGCATATTCTGTTTTCAAGTCGGCTTTTTTCGAGTCGATGCGGTCAATGGTGCGAATCGCGATCTCCGTACCAATCGGGAGCGTGATGCTTTGAGGCTCCGAAGGCGCAGACGATGGCGCCTGCGCGAAGGCGGTAGCACCGAGCAGCAGGCAGAGTTGCCAGAGGAAGAATAGCGAAGGTCTTTTCATGAGCAGTCTCCTGGTTTACTGAGTTACACTCCAATGCACGACGCAGCGCTTCTGCGGGCCGGAGCTTTTGTTTCTGAGGATCAATCTTTGCGTCTGTCCTTCGCCGGGCACGAGGCGCGCGTCCCAGGTTTTTGTGTCATAGTCCAACCGCATTTTCGCCAGCGGCAGATCACGGAAGACATATTCGGCGTTCTGCGGAATGGCGCCGCCGCTGGACTCCAGCGTGCCAGACATCGCTCCGCTGTAAGGCGGCGGAGGAGACCGGGGAGCCAAAGGCACAGGGGTTGGAGGGAGCGGTGGGAGCGCCGGTGCGGAATTGGTCGCCGCGGGCGTAGGTGGCCGGTCATTAGTCACGCGCGGAATCAAAATGACAGATTCTGTCTGATTACCCGGGGAGCCGCCGGGCGCCGACGACAGGGAGGGCGTAGACCTCCTGCGCGTGTCCGGCTGCTCGTTATCCGGGGGAATGCCGCCTGGTGCTGAGGAGAGGGAGGGCGTCGACCTTCTGCGGGGGCTTGGCTGCACATTTCCATTACCAAGCGAGTCCATTTTGAGATCGACTTGCCAGCGCTCAGCCCGATAACTCTTTTCCTGGTCGGCCCCATGAAGATCCTGAAGCAGAAGACTTTCGGCTGCTCGGCGGTAACGAGGTAGGATCTGCAGGGCACTGTGTCTCCACGTTCCTATATCAGGCATGTCCAGCAGAATCCTGCAGACAGCCTCTGCCTCCGGCTGTGAAAGATCGGGCGGCTGTAAAACAAATAGGAGATCGTCGAGGAAGGGTTTAGCGCTTTCCGGGAAGCGGGCCATCAGGTTTCCGAGCATCGGCGCATACGTAAGATTGAACGCCGTTTGACGTCTTTCGCGCCACGAGAACTCGACAATCGCCAAGGCCACGCGCGAATCGGCCAGCGATTCCATTACCTCCATCACATTCGCTCTGGTGTCCCTTTGCCAGGCGGCGATCAGCTCTTCGTCGAGAATATCTCTGTACCAGGAAAGCAACCCGGAAAGCGTCGCGATGGTCTTCTGGCTATTATTTGGATCAATTCCTTCTAACAACGTCCTGATCTTTTGATGGGCCACCGTTGGCGAATAAGGGGCGGGCCCGACGGTCTTAAACTGCGCATTGGCCATCATCGCGGATGTAAAGAATACGAACGACAGTACACCGGCCCCAGTGCCCCAGGTCCGAAGTCGCGAAGTTTCCAGGAGGCGCGCCCATGCAACGTTTGCGGAATGTATATATCGGATTACAACGCGGACGAGGCTATTCATGAATTGAGCCTAAACATGGAAATAAATGCGATCTATTATACCTAAAAAAATCTGGTTATTGCTCAGACGTGCTTGCCTCGCGCATTGGACGCCGCCAGCCGCTCTCTAACTACGCTTGCCTCGAAACGCCTCAACATGCACCGTGCAAGAAGGGAGAGGTGCAATTACCGCCACGGGCCAAAGCGTTCAGAGGCGATTCCTGTTGCCGGAGGATTGCCGGCAATGACCTGGTGGTTCCATTCAACTCGGTTGGGACCACTGGTATATCGTTTGGAATTTACAGACGGCTTGCATTGCGTATGCGCGAGCAAGTCTAGATCCGCCGTTCAACACGGCGCGGACTGCCTCTGTATTGCGCAAGGAACAACGCTGCTTTCCAATACCGCGACTTTGTCGACCTTCGGGACCACGGGATGTTCGGCAGGAAATATGTTGTTTTCAAGTTCGGGTTGGATGGGTCCACCACTACGAGCGGAAACGAGACCCAGGATGCGATTCGCTTCAAACTGAAGAGGGTGATCACAACGTTATGATGCACGCTGCATTAGTCCTTGTTTTATATCTGGGTTTTATAGCTGGCATCCTCTCCCGCAAGACCATCGACGTTACGAACCCTGCCGCGAGCTTCCGAACATTGGACAACAAGCTGGCGTGCCGGAATCCGGATGTGGCCTCATTTCATGACAATCTGGGTGCCGCGCTGGCGCCGAGCGTTGGCTGGAAAGCTGCCGTTAATCCCATTTACCCAGCACACGACTGTGAACAAATTGGTAAAAGCGAACCGGCGCGCCTTCTACAGTCGTCCCGCCGACGGTAGGTGCCACCAGCGGGGTTATTGGCATCGCGGTCACCGGTGCGGGGTTTACAGGCTCATCGGTCATTGCGACCAAGGGCTTGGTCTCGTGCGTTGCGACGGGGCCACAACCGCGTTGCCGCAATCGGATGCTGGCACTGCACATGTTCCTTCTTCGGTGGAACGCGCCTGGCGGACGGCTTCGCACCACGGCTCATCAAGCCCCTGCAGCATCTGGCGCGGAGCGCCGAACGACCAAGCGCGGGCACTGCGCTGGCGGGCCATGGCTCCTGGCACAAGGCGACGTCGGCATTAATCCGACCGCGAGTCCGTTTTTCAGCAGTAGCTAGGACGGCTTTATTTGGTGGATACGGTTGACTGTTCCTGCGTGCGAGGAGCCAGTGTTGGTACGGATACCTGCGCCTGAGGCTTCGTGGCAATGACGATTAGCGATGTTGGTTTCCATGGAAGGAAGCGATCGATATGCCGCCACAACCACACCAACCGGTCAAAGATATGGAGTTGAAAGCGGCTGATCCGCGACCGCCGCAAAAGCTTGCCAGTGATGTACCAGCCCGGGCGTGAAACGCGATTAAATTCCAAGATGCGCTCAATCTCAAAGCCAGTTTGCTCGAAGCAACTGCGCAATTGGGCAGCTGAATACCGCCGGTGGTGACCCAGGATTACATCGAGTTGGCCGTAAATCTCCTGTCCGCACGGCACCAGAACAATAGCGCGGCCACCGGGCGAGAGAGCCCCGTAAATGTTTCGGAGTCCGCCAAGATCGTCTTCGATGTGTTCCAAGACATTCAGGCAAATTACGGTGTCTACTTCATCGGCGAGCGCCTCAAAATCGGCGGATTTCGAAAGATTGCAAGCGCGAGTCTCGACGTTCGGATGGTGACGTAGGCGAGTTTCGAGTCGGGCCAGGTGTTCGCCATCTATGTCGCTGGCTATATAGCGCTGCCTGCCGCGTGCCAGCACCCGTGTCAGGTTGCCGATGCCTGCCCCAATTTCCAGCACTCGCCTCTTCACATGGGGCCGGATGGTATCCGCCATCCAGCTATTGAAGCGGGGTGCCACGGAAAAGGCATCCAATATCTCGGCGCCGGGGTCGGTGTAGAGGTCGCTTGTGAACCAAAAGCGGAGCATTACCCAGAGGGCCTGAAATGCGTCCTTGAGCCCGATCTTCTTACCTTCGTCATAAGTGCGGCCGCTGTAGCTGATGGGCACTTCATAAATGCGCGCGTGGCGCTTGGCGAGTTTAATGGTGATTTCCGGTTCGATTCCAAAGCGATCACTGCGGATGGGAATACTTTTCAGTAACGGCGCGCGGAAAGCTTTGTAGCACGTTTCCATATCCGTCAGATTTAGATTGGAGATGATGTTGCAGAGCGTGGTAAGCGCGTGGTTGGCGACGCTGTGCCAGTAGTAAAGGACGCGCCGGCGGCCGGCGCTTAGAAAACGAGAGCCATAAACTACGTCGGCCGAGCCATCCAAGAGAGGTCCCAGGAGCGACTGATATTCCTGAGGATCGTATTCCAGGTCAGCATCCTGAATCAGACAATAATCACCCCTGGCGTGCTCGATAGCTATGCGGATGGCCGCGCCTTTACCACGATTCTTTGGACTTCGGATGAGCCGAATGAGCCCAGGGCGCCGGAGCGCGAACTCGTCGACGAGTTCCGCGGAGCCGTCCGTCGAGGCATCGTCGACCACAATGATCTCTCGCTCAAGGCCAGCGGGAAGGGGGGCCCGAATAATCCGCTCCAGAACAGCCTGGATGAATTCCGCCTCATTGTATAACGGCACGAAAATCGATAGCAGTGTGGCCCTGCCGCTTTGGTCCTCAACTGCGTACATTCTGTTTCAGGTTAACACCCTCGATCCCGGGAACCCAAGCGCTGGAGGCGCCGGAGCGCACACCGGGGCGTGAGTTCGTTTGCGGAGCTGATATTCGGGGTAGGCCAGCAGTAGGGCGCCGACGATCTTGCACCATTCCGAAAAAGAAGAGCCTCCGCGAGCTCGCATCTTCCACCATCGATCGGCGTGGTAGTGGCAATCGGGAGCGGGGACAGAGATGAAATCGATGCCTGGGAAGACGAGTTGAAAGACGATCAAAGCTCTTCGCGAATGAGGCGCTGGTTATGAGAAGAACGCGTTTGACGCGGCGGGGTTGGAGCTCGGGGCGCAGGGTAATGGCTTCTTCGATCGTTGAATGGGCGACGTGTCCAAAGCTCTCTAATGATTCGGTTCGATAACCTTGCTTGGCGAGGAAGGCGATGGCGAATTCGCCCTCCGGTCGGGCTTGATCCTCTGGCCGGGCCCGGTAAGGCGTGCCGCTAATCAATACTCTCGGGGCGTAGCCCTAGTCTTCTAGCTCGGCCGCCTTTAAGACTCCAGGCCCATAGAAGCCGCCGGCCAGGACGAGTATGAGGTCAGCCGGTTGGGGAGCGTGGGAGGAGACCAGCCAGGTTTCAGAGCAGCGAGTGTGGCCTGCCAGCGGAAGGTTGAGACCAGCACCAGCGCGATGATGCAGCCGGCGAGCAGGCACCCGAGCCAGCGCCGTCGAACGGAAGTGGGGGAGGCTCGGACGGAAGTCGATGGTCTCGTAAATCCCATCCTAGCCTGTCGCCATGTCGGTTTGAGGTAAAATCGCCTTTGTGTCGGAAAAACGGATAAATGGCCGAAAAGCGCTCATCACTGGTATCACCGGTCAAGACGGATCGTATCTCGCCGAGTTCCTGCTATCGAAGGGCTACGAAGTCCACGGAATGGTG
>Ga0210401_10001392_pt1 | contig 28166 bp, 20 predicted proteins | sample IncBWH32MmetaG_FD_150866 | JGI IMG/M metagenome (GOLD analysis project Ga0210401, IMG submission 150866) | Forest soil microbial communities from Barre Woods Harvard Forest LTER site, Petersham, Massachusetts, United States - Inc-BW-H-32-M | ecosystem: Environmental > Terrestrial > Soil >...
CAAAAAAAATACGAAGCTAAAGCCCTTAATACAATGGGCTTAGCTTTTATGAATAAAAGTAGCTATCCAAAAGCAATAGACTATTTTTTAAAAGCTTTAAAAATAAATGAAGAGATAAAAGATAAACAAGGCATAGGATTATGTTATATTAACATAGGAATTATTTACTACTATCAATCTAATTTTCAAAAAGCCTTAGAATATTATTTTAAAGCCTTAAAAACAAGAGAAGAAATCGGAAATAAAAGAGACATAGCAGCCTGTTATGGTAACATCGGCATTGTGTATCAACAACAAGCTAATTTCCAAAAATCTCTTGAGTATTTTTTAAAAGCTTTAAAAATTTTCGAAGAAACAGATAATAAACAGGGTATAGCAACTTGTTACGCTAATATTGGCATTGTTTATTCGGGTCAAAAAAACTATGCTAAAGCATTAGAATACGATTTAAAATCTTTAAAAATGCGAAAAGCAATGGGCGATAAAAAAGGTGTAGCAATTTGTTATACTAATTTGGCCACTTTATATAACAAATTAATCAATTATAAATTGGCTATATTTTATAGCGATTCTTCTTTAGTGTTATGTAAAGAACTTGGTGATATTAATGAAGCCCGTTATGCCTATCAAGACTTAGCTACGGCATATAGCAAAACCAACAGATATAAAGAAGCTTATGAAAATCATGTAAGGTTTAAACAACTTACCGATAGTATTTTTAATGCAGATAATAGTAAGCAGCTTAGTGATATGAAAACCAAGTTTGAAGTAGATAAAAAAGAAACTGAGTTAAAAATTAAATCAGATGCGGAACAAGAAAAACTAAAAGCTGTCGCAAGTGAAGAAAGGAAAAGACAGCAGGTTATTATAGCCTCTGTGGCCGGTGTTTTAACAGTTGTAGTTATATTTTCAATGTTTTTGTATAAGCGGTTTAAGGTTACTGAAAGACAAAAAGTTATTATAGAACAGCAAAAACAAAGGGTTGATAATGCCTATAGCCAATTGCATGAAAAAAATAAGGAAGTAATGGATAGTATTTATTATGCAAAAAGAATACAAACCGCTTTAATTACCTCTGAAAAATATATTGAGAACAGTTTAAACAGATTGAGAAAGCAATCTTAATGTTCAGAAATAATCAAAAAAAATTGAAAGCCTTGTAGTTATTGAATAATTAGACTCTCTTTAAAAGACAGATATGGCAAACAGAAAGGAACATTGGGAAAATGTTTTTGCAACCAAAGTAGAAACAGATGTGAGTTGGTTTCAGATTTACCCACTGATGATGGAAAACTTACAAGAGAAAATTATTAATGAGGTTAGAGACTTGCTACACAAAAAGCAAAAGTTAGAAAGAGAATTTTTTACACCGAAAGAGTTTAGTCATATCACAGGACTAAAATATAGTACTGTTGTTTACCACTGCAAAGTCGGAAAGTTGAAGGCAAGACTGATAAATTTCCAACACCCGAAAAATTTACCACCGAAGGTGGAAAACACGCTATTGAATTTTCCTGTTTCGTGGCAAAAGAAAATAATGTAAACGTATATTTATGTGAGGCACTTGTTTATGATACACAAACAGGTAAATCTGTTTATTATGAAAGAATTAATAACGATGCTTGGAAAAAACAGGTAACCCAACTTCCTGCAAGCCCCCTTCAATAAATAAAAATAAAAGGAAGACGATCAAAGGTGATAATCTTCCTTTTATTTTTACTACCTGTTTCTACAACATCACCATAACTTAGTGTTTACACTGGATAAAAACAGTAAAAACTGATTTTTTCATTTTTACATATTCTGAAGGTAGGAAAAAATTAAGACACTTAAAATAAACCAGTATATCTAATATTTTTTATTAAAATCCTTCTTTCTCTAAGTAAATAACAGCTCCCTTCAGCAATTATACTAATTTTTAAATTTTCAACTACAATAGGTGTGGTATCATCTACAACATCAATGTTTGTGGTACCAATTTTACTTCCATCAATAAGAATAATCATTCCTGACCCCATGCATTCTGCCATATTTCCTTCTGAAATAATTAACGCTGTATTTTCTTCTAATCCAATTCCTAAACAGAGTCTATTTAAAGTAACGGCGTGTGCCAACCTTGCAAACCGACCTCTTTTAATAAAATGTGTATCCACAATAATATCTTTAATTAAATCAAGCCCTTTGCTCATTTCAATTTCTCCTTTGTAAAGTGCGGCTCCAATTACACCACCTGTAATAATTATTTCTGGCATTGCCATAGCTCCGGCACTTGTTCCTCCAACAATAAAATGCTCATCTGAATAATATTTATTTCGAATGGAAGCTAATAATTTTGTTTGAACAATTAAAGAAATAAGTTTGCTTTGGTCTCCACCTGTAAAGAAAACTGCGTGGGCATCTTCAATTCGTTTTATTGAATCAGGATTATTTGCATCCTTAATACTTTCAACTTTTATAATCCCAACCTCAGTAAATCCTTCCTGCTTAAATGAGTTTATATATAGTGCTTCCATTTCTAAAGGTATAGAAGAGGCTGATGCAATAATTTCAATAATATGACTTGTTCTGGGAATTTTTGAAATGAGAGTGCCTAAAATTTCGAAATGAGATTTCGTTTCTATTTTTTTATGTACAATTAGGTTTTCTCCTACAACTTCATCTCCTTTATCTTCATGGCCGCCAATTATTAGTAACTTTCCTTTGGGTATCATATTAACGAAACGATTTAATTAATTTAGTAACTTGTTCAAGCCCCATTTTTAAATTTTCTTCTGTCGGCCCAAATGAAAAGCGGATATATTGGTCAAATTTAGATTTCGTTTTATCCGTGCTAGGTCGTATATCAAACATGCGCCCGGTACAGTTATCACCTTATATTTAAGAGCTTCTTTAAAAAAAGAATCGCAATTATTTAATGGTATTGGTAATTGACTAATATCAGCCCAAATATAAAAGGTACTATTTGCATCATCTGAACAAATTAGTCCATTTTCACGTAATGAATTTAACATGAGACTTTGCTTTTTGCTAAAAACTTCTCGAAGAGCACATGTTTCCATATTTGCCCTTTTAGGTTCTAACAGTTTAAGTGCGGCTCTTTGTATTGGCAAACTTGGCCCTCCATCTATTCCACTTGCGGTTCTCCCAAAATTCTTAATAATATCCTTAGAGCCTAAAATCCATGCAAGCCGCCAACCGGGATAACGAAACGATTTAGTTAACCCATCAACAATTAACACAGGGTCTGAATTTACATCTTCTATAAACTCTGCTGTTGATATAGGTGAAGCTCCTGCTTTTCCATTTTCGTAAATAAAGTGGGAATAAATTTCATCAACAATAAGTGTACAATTTTGTTCTCTTGCAATTTTAATATATGTTTTTAATTCTTCGTCTTTAATGACATGTCCGGTTGGATTACAAGGATTACTAAATAAAAATGCGTCTAATTTTAATTTTTCTATTGCTTCTGCAAATTCATTAAAAGGGACAGAATAATTATTTTCTTCTTTTGTTGGAATACAGATAGGCGTGATTCTATCTAATTGATAGTTTAACATATCTTCATAAGCGGGATACTCAGGGACTTTATACCCTAATCGTATTTTTCCAATAGTAGTAAAAATGCGTGTAAGGGCTAAACGCCCACCCATAGCAATACTTACATTATCTGCCGTATATTTAGATAACTTATTTTTTCGGTAAAGTTTATTATAATAATCTGCAATAGTTTCTCTTAAAAGCTCCATTCCATTTAATGGCCCGTACTTATTATCATCCCGTTCAATATGAAACTCATTAATTCGTGCAGGCGCTCCTTTAATTTCTCCAACCTCCGGTTCTCCTTGACCAAGATTAGCCCATTGAGGGTTTCCGGGATAAAAACCAAGTTTAGCAGCCTCATCCATTACCCAAATTACTCCAATGTCTTTCACTTCATCGAAGATGTGTTTATATTTATTTTTTTGTTCCATTTATATTGATTTTTTTATTCTTAATGCGATTCTTCATCTCATAACTGAGAATTACTAAAAAATAAAAAGTAAAATCTCCAGTGATTTTCCCAATAAAAATACCGAGTGTAAAGTTTTTTAAAATAACAGGAAATAAATACATGAAAAATGGTCGGAGTATTAAACCATCAATTATTCCTGCTGGGCCAAATTCTAAAACGATATGGGCTACAATTTTAGTGAAATCCGAAAAAGAAAATACTTTTTTTTCAATCTTGTGTTTTTTATTTTCAGTTAAAATATTCCTAATTAAAATAGTTGAATAAAAACCAAAAGCCTCACCAAAGGAGCCAATGTATGCAGTGAAAACTAAGTTTTGATAAAAAAATTGAGTTACACAAGCGGCAATTAGTGCTGTTATTGTTCCAATAATTTCAGCGGGTAAATATCGACTAAGCCATTCTTTAAATTTTTTTTTTGGCATGGTTATTTAATAGTAGTTTTAAATAACAGGGTATGCTCGGCCAATAGCAGTTCCCATTTTATAATGCAAAGTTTTTTGTGCGGTTAAACAAACATTACTTGATGATTCAAACACCAAAATGATATCAGATCCACCGAATTGAAAATAAGACAATTCTTCTCCTTTACGGACTGTGACACCAACTTCAGCTGTAATAATAACAGAAGATACTTGTGACATACCAATGGGTAAAACGGCTACAAGTCCTATTGGTGTATCAAGAACTATTAATCCTCTTGTTTGGGCAAATTGATACCCAGCTACATCAAAAGAGTCATAAACTCTTTTTAGTTTCAAAGTATGTGTTTCAGAATTTTCTTCAACAGCTCTTGCTTCTACTTCTTGATATACCTGACCTTGTATAACCCTTGCCTCTAAAACTTTTCCACCGACCGGGGCATGCTGTCTATGATAATCGGTAGGCCCCAAATAAGAATGCATAAAAATTCCGTTTTCAAATCGAGCTTTGTAAGGGCTTCCCTCAAGCAACTCGCTTATTTTCCAATTCAGGTTTTTAACTGTTACATTAGAATCCTTTCTGATTTCCCATTGCCCGCCGAACGTAGAATCTGCTGGCATAACAATTAAAGAATTATCTGATACTGTCGCTATGGGACGATAACCAGGCTTAAAATGCCTTGCAAAAATTTGATTGAAGGATTTCCATCCTCCATGAGGGCGAGAATATTCCTTCATATTATAATATGGTGAATCATAAAATGATTTTTCAGATTCCGCCGTTAATGATTCGGGTGTATCATGAAATGCACCAAGTGCATTAGCGTAATCCACTAACCATTGAGAAAATGGAGTAAGTGGAAGTGCCTTATCTTGTGGGGTTACTTTATTTTGCAATGATAAAACGGGCTCTTGGTCGGCAATAAAATACGAAGCACTTAAGTGATCATTTACATTTTCTCCCGAAGAGTTTTCTGTGGGAATCCAATACAAAAATTCGTTCATCCAGTTTAAATACTGTTTAAGTGTTTTTACATTTTCTATAAGCGGTACGCGCTTTTCATAGGCAGCTTTAATGGCTTTTTCAAAATCGGCAGTCCAATTATTTTTTTGTATCATTTCATTCAAGTCTTCAATAACTTGATGATACTTTCTTTTAGTTGACATGTTTTTTAATTTTGTTTTTATAAATGCTTCTTTCTTATTGTGTGCGGGCTATTATTTTTGCATCAAGGGTAACTCCAAGACCCTTTGCTATCATTGCTCCTAATTGAATATCCATTCGAAAAAAATGGCATAATTGTCGGTTAACAATTTCATCTTTTTTTTCTCCGCTTATGCCTGTCATGGAGTTTATAATATTGCTTACTAAATTTTCTCTGTCTTGTTCATTCAATACATTCCTGTACAACATGCCGGGTTGAGTATAATGGTCATTATCTTTTTCATTAGGGTCAAACCAATCTGCAATATTAGATTCTAATTTCATTGCGGACTCTCTATAGTTTTCATCAACAATTATATTATCAAAACTATTTGGTTTATAATTGGCTCCCGCTCCTCCATTGTCTTCTGTCTGCATAAATCCATCTCGTTGATAATTAGCCACTATGTAAGGGCATTTATTTACAGGAATTTGTTCGTAGTTAACCCCTAAGCGATAACGTTGTGCATCGGGATAAGACAGTAAGCGACCTTGTAGCATTTTATCAGGAGAGTACCCAATCCCATTAACTACATGTGCTGGAGCAAACGCAGCTTGTTCAACATCTCTGAAATAATTTTCTGGAATCTCATTTAGTTCTACAATCCCTACATCTATCAATGGGAAATCTTTATGGCTCCAAATTTTTGTAACGTCAAACGGGTTGTATTTTAAATTCTTTATTTGCTCACTAGCCATCAACTGAATTTGTAGAGCCCATTTCGGAAATTTTTTCCCTTCAATAGCCTCTACTAAGTCACGCTGTAAATAATCAGGATCTACACCTCGCATTTCATTAGCTTCTTTACCTGTAAGGTTTTTTATGCCCTGCATGGTTTTAAAGTGAAATTTGACCCAAGTCAATTCATTATTTTTATTAATTAAGGAGAAAGTATGGCTTCCAAAACCGTGCATATTACGGTACGAAAACGGTGTTCCTCTATCGCTCATTAGTATCATTACTTGATGTAAGCTTTCGGGATTTAAACTCCAAAAATCCCACATCATAGTTGGGCTTTTACAATTTGTTTTTGGGTCGCGCTTTTGTGTATGAATAAAGTGGGAAAATTTTTTTGGGTCTTTAATAAAAAATACAGGGGTGTTGTTTCCAACCAAGTCCCAATTACCATCTTCGGTGTAAAATTTAAGTGCAAAACCACGTGGGTCTCTTTCAGTATCTGCACTTCCTTTTTCACCCCCGACTTGCGAAAAACGAGCAAACATCTTTGTTTGCTTTCCAATTTCAGAAAATATTTTTGCTTTTGTATACTGTGTTATATCATGGGTAACAGTAAAACTCCCAAAGGCTCCTGCTCCCTTTGCATGAACAACTCTTTCGGGAATTCGTTCTCGATTAAAATGGGCCATATCTTCTTGAAGAAAATAATCTTGCAACAAAATAGGCCCTCTATTACCAACCGTCATAGAGTTTTCAAACTCACAATATGGCCTACCGCTTGCAGTTGTTAGTTTTTTTTTCTTCATAATATTCAAATGATGGTTTTAAAATTAGATTCTAATTTTCTTGTCTTATTTAGCCCTCCAATTTTTTTTAATATTAGTTTTCTTTGTTTTGTCGGTCTTAGTATCTATTCCTGTTTTATCTGGATTAGCTTCTCTTTTAGGTTTATCAAACCTGTTAGCTCCCTTTTGAGCTTCAAAGTTATTGGTTTTAGTTTTATCAGAACCTGTATCTGTTCCAGTTTTGTCCGCATCGTTATCCTTACTAGTATGATCGGCATTACTCACCAATTTTTTTGATGTTTTGTTTTTATCTATGTTTTTCATGTATTTAAGATTTACTGATATTATTTATTTGACTAATCTCTGATTTACAAATCAGAAATAATTTTTTGCATCTCTTCCTTTGTTTTACCTAGCTTAGTTTGAAGTCTTCCCAACATTTCTTCTTGTTTACCTTCTACCAACAATAAATCATTATCTGTTAGCATGGCAAATTTTTGTTTCAACTTGCCACTTGTTTTGTGCCAATGTCCTTTTAATTCAGTTAGATTTTTCATGGGGTTTTAGTTTTATTTGTGAAATAATTTTCACCTCACAAAGGTGACTAACTAAAAACCTTTAGTTGTTACATAATGATGTAAAAACGTTATATCATTCACTCATTTATATAATGGTATTATTCAAAAAAAAGAGCCCCATTACAAATTGTAATGAGGCTCTTTTTTTGAATAATTAGTTTACTGTTGCGCAATTAGCTTGCCCGATTGTATTATTTTATTATTGTTGTTGAGTATTTTATAGAAATAAACCCCTGAAGAAAGGTTACTTGTTTCAAGTGTAGTTACTTGTTGGGTAACTGCTAAACTCAATACTTCAGCCCCAAAAACATTATATATTTTTAATTCGCAGTTATTAATTTGTAAGGCATCATTTATATTAATTGTTGCTGATGTGTTAAATGGATTTGGATAAATAGTAGCAGTTTTATTTGCTGTACCTAAAACTGCAATGCCTGTTAATTGGCAACCGCTAGTAGATGGTATAGTTACAGTATCTGCTACAGTGTGTACAGCCCCTGTGGTTGAAAAAGCTCTTCCGTTAAGTATAACTCCTTTAGCCAAGCTAATAGCGCCATTTTTGGCAATAATGGTTCCGTTAAAAATAGAATAATCATTTATACTTACAGCACCATTAATATCCCAATACACATTTTTTGCTTGTGTTCCGTTGGTTAAAATTACTTTTGAATGTGTACTTGTAGCAAAAGCTCCAAATACTTGAATAACAAATACTGCATTTGCATTACCCATTCCGTTTAAATAAATTGTATCTGTAAATGTTACCGCACCATTCATAACATAGGTGTGTGGTGTAAGAACTAAATTCATTCCAAATTTTGGAGGATACATTAATTCAATATCTGGTGTAAGTGTGTTTAAATAAGTATATACATTACCTAAATCGGCTGCGCATTGTGATGTAGAGCCATCAGGAATTGGGTGAACTTTACCATTAACCTTTAAAGTATCGTAGTTAGTAGTTAAACCTACATTTGTTCCAATATCACCTGTAACAACTGTTACTGTATCACCGTTTGCAACCGGACCATCAGAAGAAAATATAGCGTAACATGCTGTAGATGCTAATGCAGGAGGTGTTGGTCCTGTAAGTAAAGTACTGTTGCACCCAACCGGAGTATATACCATTGAACCGGAAACAGTAACTGCACCTGAGGTAGAAAGTGCTCTTCCTTCAAGTGTGTCATTTGTGTTCATGGTAATTGCTTGGTTGTTTGCAATAACAGTTCCTCTCATAGTGGTACCTGCAGCCATGCCGACTGTACCTTCAACTTTCCAAAATACATTGCAAGCCTGAGCTCCATTACTTAATTTTACTTTTGCATTAGTACCCGTAGATAAAGCACCTTGAATTTGGAAAATAAATATAGCATTTGCATTTCCTTGTGCGTTTAAGGTAAGGTCTAAGTTTAAAGTTGATGCGCCCGCAATATGATAAACACCTGCAACTAGATTTTGACCATTTCCAAGAGATGGAGCTATAGAAAAAGTTGGAGTTGTTGTGTTCAGTTGGTTATACAACGAAAGTAAATCAGTTGTACACTGTCCACTTGCACCATCTTGGTCGTGTATATTTCCGTTTACGTTTACAAAAACAGTAGTTGAACCGTTGTTTGTTCCTATGTTTCCTGTTAGTTGAGAAATTCCGTTTATGTTTACCGCTCCTACAGAGGTAAAAAGAGCAAAGTTAGATACTGTGCCCATATTTGGAGCTTGCGCAAAATTTTCCTTTGGGAATAATAGGATGGCTGTTGTTACGCCTAATAATAGTTTTGTTTTCATTTTGGTTTAATTAAATGTGAATTAATTTTCACAATGTAAAATTGAGTTTATTTAAAGTGTTAAGTGTTATATAACTTTGGTAACAAGTTACATAATTCACTTATTGATATTCTATAAAACAAAAAACACCATCCATTTAAGAATAGTGTTTTTATGAACTGCCCTTGTTTATTTTTTTACAATAATAAACTCAGTACGTCTGTTCATTTGATGTTCTTCTTCAGTGCAAGTAGAAACTACATTTCCTTCGCAGGCACATCCGTTCACTAAATTTGTTTCACCGTAACCTTTACCATATATGCGTTCGGGTTTTGTAATTCTTGCTTTTATATACCAAGCCGAAACTTTTGCTCTTTTGTCAGATAGTATCTGATTATATTCATAAGTATCCCTACAATCGGTATAGGCTTTTAATTCAACAACCATGTTAGGATATTCGTTCATTACTAGAACAATTTTATTTAATTCAGCTACCGCATCCGGACGAAGATTATATTTATCTAAATTAAAATAAATAGGTTGATTCAATACAGATTGATTTAGCTTCACTATTTTTGCTAAATCAGCACCTACTTCAACTTTTTTAGCAATGTGTTCTTCTCTTGTAAGTAATATAACATCTGCTCTTACAATAAATTCTTTTCCAAATGTATTTGCAATTGTATCGCCTTCAGCATATTTGTCTTTTGTACCGCTTAATTTAAATTTCTTATCCGAGTCAACAAAAAAAGCAAAAGCACCGTTTGTTTTAGTAGTCATGGTATCAATTTTGCTGCCCGCATCATTAAGCAAGGTGATAAACGTGCTAGAAAGATGATTTCCTTCTATATCTTTTGCAAATCCTTTTATTTGTTTACCAATATTTAAGCCTTTTAATATATCAACAGCATAAATATCATCATCTCCACTACCACCACTTCTGTTAGAAGAAAAATATCCTGTTATTAATTTATCATCTGTTATTAAGGCAAAATCATCGTATTGTGTGTTTAAAGGCGAGCCTGCATTATACACAGTACCCACTTTTGCATCATTAACTAAGCAAATAAAAATATCTAAACCACCTAAACCAAAACGTCCGTTAGAAGCAAAAAATAGCACCCCATTATTCTCTTCAAAAAAAGGAAACATTTCATCTCCTTCTGTATTTAAGTTGTTACCCATATTTTCCGGAGCCCCCCAAGTTCCTTTTTCGTCTTTTTTAATTCTATAAATATCTGTTCCGCCATAACCACCAGGCATATTGCTTGTAAAATACATAGTACTTCCATCCGCAGTTAAACATGGTTGACCAACTGAATAGTCTTTATTATTAAGAGCGAAAGCCTCCGGTTGCGACCATTTCCCCTCTTTATAACTACGGAAATAAATTTCGAGGTTCACAATGCGGTCTTTTCTTTTTAATTCATAATTATTTCGTGTATATGCCATATAATTACCGTCTTTGCTGAAACTTGCAGGACCATTATTCATTTTGCCATCCAATTTTTTATCAAAAAGTGCAGGAGATTTCATTTGACCTTGCTCTATCTGAGACACATAAATATTCAAATAGGGTTTTCCATTTCTATTTGATTTTCTTTGAATTAATTTAGGTAGTGCCTTGCTTGATGCAAAAACAACTTCATCTTTATAATACGATGTGCCAAAATCTTCTGCATCTGTATTTATGTTCAAATGTTCTACTTTATATTTTCCATCATCTTTTAATAAACTTGGTAATTCGGCTCTATTAGCTATATAGTTTTTTGCGCGCAAATCAGTTGGCTTTAGTTCGGTAAACTTATCCATAGCCTTATTCGACTCTTGATACTTACCATTGTCTTTTAAAATCATGGCATAGTCATAATAATCTTCTGGCAAATTTCCCCCCCCTGTAATTAGCAATTTTGAATATGCTATCTCAGCTAAGGTGTCTTTATTCTCATCTTGATAACTTTTAGCCAACTTACGCTGTCCATCTACACTCAAATGTTTTGCGTGTGTATAACAATCAATTGCTTTGTTAAAAGAGAATACAAAATAGTACTTGTCTCCTTGTTTTTCTTTGTTTGATTTTTCTTGAGCAAAACCATTAACGGTTAGGCCAATAAATATAATAGTTGGAATAAATAATTTTTTCATTTTTTAGGTTTTTATATAGTTAAAAATATCTTGGAGAGTGAACTTGTTTTTTCTCAAAAAATAAGAAGTCGTATCGTAACATTATTTCGTGACTTCCTTGGTTATATACTGATGTTTTCAATCCATAAGAAAAATCGTAAGAATAGCCAATATGCAATTGGTCAGTAATATTAAACCCAACCAATGCTCCAAAAGAATCGCCTGTGCGAAACATAGCGCCAAGCAATAATCTTTTCATGATGATAAAAGATGCTGTAACATCTAATTCTGCCGGGGCACCTGATGTTACTTTTACTAAGCCGGTAGGTTTAAAAGCAAGGTTATCGCTTAAATTAAATACAGCTCCGGCAATTAAATAATAATGCCTTTGCTCTTGCCCAATTAAGGGGGCTCCGTTAGCTTGAGTAATAGATGAATAATTGCTTTGTATTAAATTAGAAGTTGAAACACCCGCATAAAAACGTTCTCTTGAATAATAAGCACCAAACCCAACATTAGGAGTTACATGATTGGTTATATTATTTTGAAACGTTGGGTCGCTTTGTTGATTTAATTGAAGTGCACTTAAGTTTGCTTGAAAAATATTTGCACCTGCACTTAAACCTAAAGCTAATTTAGATTTTTTAGTCAGGGTTATTCTATAAGCAAAATCAATTACAAAAGATGTGTTGTTTGTTGGCCCGATTTTATCATTTGATACTGAAAACCCCATACCAATATGCTGATTTTTTAGAGGCGCATGCATGGTTATTGTTTGATTAACCGGCGCACCTTTAAAATTAACCCACTGCGAGCGAAAGAGCCCGGTTACAGTTAAAGCATCTCGGCTTCCGGCATAAGCTGGATTAATTACTAATGTATTATCCATATAGTGGGTATACATGGGGTCTTGTTGCGCATAAGTGGTTAAACTCCCTAAGGCTGAAACCAATACAAGCGTTATTTTTTTAAATGTTTTCATTTCGTTTGTTTTTTATTGTAATTTTTTTGGTTTATTATTTATTTAAATAGATAGTTCCTTTAAAAACTTTTGAACCATCTCCTAAGTCAAGTGTATAGAAGTAGGTGCCTACCGGTAATTCATCTCCACCAACTCTCACTCCCAAAGATATTTTGCCATCCCAAGTATTTTGATAATTGGTTGCTGCAAACACTTTATCTCCCCAGCGATTAAAAACTGTAAATACATTATTAGTATAATTATCAATTCCTCTGATAAAAAACACATCATTTATTCCATCACCATTAGGAGAGAACCCTTCAGGAATAAAGAAATCACTTGGGAATGTTTCAACAGAAAAATTATTGTTAGTCATATTAGGGTCAACTTCATTACCATATATAATAGCTGTATTAACATAGTTCCCCATCGTAACTACTGTTACGGTTACTGTGAGTACAGCCGATGCTCCACTATTTAATGTGCCAATTACCCAAGTACCTGTTGAAGGATTATAAGTTCCTGTTGTTATTGTTGATGCAACATAATTATATCCGTTTTGTAATATATCGGTAACAGTTACACCGGTTGCAATATTAGGCCCATTATTAGTAGCAGTAACTACAAATACAACAGTACTTCCAAAAAGTGGATGCGTATTATTTACAGTTTTAACAATACTTAAATCTGTAACACCACCGCAATTGTTTACTACAACTGTAATAACTGAATCTTTACTACAACCATTATTAGAAACAGTCAGAGAATAAATGCCTGCATTTACACTTGTAGTTGAAACTATAGTCGGGTTTTGAACTGAAGAAGTATATAAATTAGGACCCGACCAAAAGTAGGTTGCACCTGTAACTGTTTGTGCAGTAAGGTTAAGTGAACTACCCGTACAAACTGGCGAGTTACTGACTGGAACAGCTATAGGTAAAGAATTTACTGTAACTGTTATAGTTGCTGTATTAGAGCAATTGTTTCCATTTGTTCCTGTAACAGTATATGTATTCGTAGATACGGGTACAAAACTAATTCCGTTAGTTACACCGCCTGTCCATGTATACGAAGTAGCGCCTCCACCTGTTAATGCAACTGTAAATCCGGCACAAACAGTTGTGGTGCTTGAATTGGCTGTTACAGTTGGCAACTGGTTTATGTGTAAAGAAACTTTTACCGACGTATCATTAGGAGTACAATTTCCTGTAATAACTACATAGTAAAAAGATGAAGTATCTGAAATAGTTGCCGGGTTAATTGTTAGCGTGGGCGTAGTTACACCCGAAATATTTCCTCCGTTAATTAAACTTACTATGCCTTTGTGCCATTGGTAAGTAAGACCAGTGCCTGTTGCTGATACCGAAAAACTTACGACGCTACCTGAACATACTGTTTGATTAGTAGGTTGTGTAATAATGTTTAGGTTATTAAAACGTAATGAAACATTTATTGACGTATCATTTGGTAAACAACTGCCACTTATTACTACATTATAAAAAGATGAAGTATCTGCAGCAGTAACAGGATTAATTGTTAATGTTGGCGTATTTGCACCCGAAATATTTGCCCCGTTGGTTAAATTTACGCCCCCTTTTCTCCATTGGTAAATAAGACCCGTACCGGTTGCTGACACCGAAAAACTTGCTGAACTACCCGGGCATGCTATTTGATTGGTGGGTTGGTTAACAATGGTTGGATTATTAAAGCGTAAAGAAACTTTTATAGACGTATCGTTTGAACACCCACCTGCAATTACAACATAGTAAAGAGATGAAGTATCAGACATGATAGTAGGATTAAGTGTTAGTGTCCCTGTAGTTGCACCCGAAATATGACCTCCGTTTATTAAACTTACCAAACCTTTGTGCCATTGGTAAGTAAGCCCTGTGCCGGTTGCTGATACCGAAAAAGTTATTGAACTGCCTAAACATGCAGTTTGACTAATAGGTTGCAATATAATAGCTGAAGGGGTAGTTAGTAATAGAGAAACATTAATGGATGTATCGTTAGGAGTTGGGCCTACAATAACATTATAAAAAGATGAAGTATCGGCTATAGTAACCGGATTAATAGTAAGAGTAGCCGTAGTTGCACCTGAAATATTTCCTCCATTAATTAAATTTGTTGTTCCTTTTCTCCATTGATAAGTAAGACCGGTGCCCGAAGCAATAACCGAAAAACTTACTGAACCACCTGTACATGTTACTTGATTAGTTGGCTGTGTAGTAATGGTTGTTGTTGGTGCACTACCACAACCCGGAGGCATAACAACATTTACAGCAGATGTATTTAAAGCACCGGTAGTAGTGAGCGCTCTGCCATCAAGTGTAACGTTTGTATTTAAATTCATAGCGCCATTGTTACAAATTATGGTTCCTCTAAAAATTGAATTTGTATTTATACTTACGGCTCCATCAATATTCCAATACACATTTTTTGATTGTGCTCCATTAATTAAAATGACTTTTGAATTTACGCTGGTTGAAAAAGCACCTTTTACCTGTATTACAAATACTGCATTTGCATCATTTTCTGCATTTAAGTAAAGTGAATCAGTAAATGTAACAGCAGAATTCATACGATAAGTATGAGGTGTAAGCACTAAACTATGTCCAAATTGTGCCGGATATAATAATTCTATATCAAATGGCAATGTATTTAAATAATTGTATGCATTAAGCAAATCAGTTGCACAAGCAGCAGTAGAACCATCAGGAACACCGTGAATCATCCCTGTTACAAACAGTGGATTGTATCCGGTTGTCGAACCTAAATTTGTTCCAACATCTCCTATAACATGTGTTATACCAACATTGGTAACTGGTCCATCAGACGAAAATAATGCATAACAAGCTGCCGAGGCAAGCGTTGGTGCAATAGGCCCTGTAAGTAAAGGACTTCCACAACCAATGGGCGTGTATGCCAGTACACCATCAACATTAACTGCTCCGGCAGTAGATAAGGCTCTTCCTTCAAGTGTATCGCCCGTATTCATACTAATAGCTGCATTATTAACAATAACAGTGCCTCTCATAGTTGTTCCGGAAGCCATGCTTGTTAAGCCTTCTATTTGCCAAAATACATTACAGGCTTTTGCACCGTTAATTAATTTTATTTTTGAATTTGTGTTTGTAGAGAATGTACCGTGTATCTGAAAAATAAATACGGCATTTGAATTACCCTGCGCATCTAAAATTAAATCTAAGTTTAGCGTTGTTGCACTTGGAGTGGAGTAAACACCGGGAATAAGGATTACACCATTACCGAGCAAAGTTCCAGGAAAAAGTGTTGGAACGGTAGCATTTAACTGATTATAAGCACTTGTCAAATCAGAACTACAAAGCCCGCTTGCCCCGTCAACAGTATGCATTACACCGTTTACATTACCAAAACCTGTAATGGCACCACTATTGGTACCCACATTACCCGTAACCTGCGAAATGCCTGTGTTGCCAACAGCACCAACTGAACTGAAGAGAACAAAATTAGCTGCAGTTCCCAAGTTTGGTGCTTGTCCAAAACTTACATTTGGAAAAAACAGTAAAGCAGCGGTTACTACAATAAGTAATAGTTTATTTTTCATTTTAATTGAATTTATGGATGAATGAATTTTCATGATGCAAATGTGCGTTTCTAAGCTTGCGAAACCGTTACACAACTTATTTAATAAGTTACATCATTCACGCATTAGTCCCTGCCACTGTAAAACAAAAAACCTACTGCATAAGTGCAATAGGTTTTTTAGAAATGTTTTTCGAATGAATTTATTACATAAATCACTTAGTAGAAAAAAATCATAGAGAAAAGTTTGTTAAATCAAGAGTGTTCAGGTTTTTTATAACCTACTCTTGATTTTCTCTCGCTCTTTTTCAAATTTCTTTCTGGGTGCTTCATCATTTAATTCGATAAGTTTCTGATATGCCTTTAGTAACGATTCCGGAAAATCTCCTTTATATTCTATCTTATAAAATGAAAATCCGTTATATGGAATAACATTTATAGCCGAATAAAATTTCACTCTTTTATCCACATCCTTTTCCTTAAAAAAAACAATAAAAGCATTTTCTCTTTCTCCGTTTAACTGTTTAAATTTAGTGTTAACAATATTCGAGTCAACAAATCTCACGCATTTATCTTGCATGGTAAACAACATGGGGTCATCTGTCCATTTATTCAAATAGCGAACAAAACTAGAGTCTTTAATAGACATTTTATCAATAGTTTCCGAATCAGCTTTACAAAAAGATTGGATTTTTATTTTGTTAACCGTTAAATAATATTTTTTCTTCGCTTCAAAAAATAAAATGTATTCTTTTTCTTTTGCCTCATAGTGTTGCGGATAAACAGTAATAAATGCTGTCGGGTTTTTTACCAAAAAATCTGCCATAGTTTCAATAAAATCTTCCTGATTAGGCCTAAGTATGTTTTGTCGCATCTGCCATTTTAATGTAAGTGCTTTTTCAATTTCTGTTTCTACATCCTTCACTTCTTGCCTGTAGGGTGTTACAGCAGGTTTAATAAAAATATTTTTTATCAAATCAACAATTACATCTCCAAAATGAAACTTGGGGTTTTTCAAATTACCCGTTATCGGAATTTCGTAATCAATTACATCACCACTTTCTCTAATAAAAGACATAATCAATGGTACTGGAATCCATTTATTATTTTTATTTTTTATCTTTTTGGTTACACGCGGGTCAATTATCACCAAATGATTCGTGCTATTTATAAATCCCTTTCTTACATTCCACACACCATTAACATCAATAGTTCCTCTATCTAAAGGAAAAGAAGTATAAGATATAATATAGGGATTAAATATGGAAGCAGGTATTTTTTGAAGGTGATATTTTATATCAAAATCTACGCTATCCTGTGGGTCTATGCTTAAAGTCACAGCTATGTTACCATAGGGTTTAATGCCCGATTTTAAAGACACCTCTACACGTTTGCGTTTTTTGTCAATCGAATCGGCAAAAACATACAATGGGTTTAAACTTGCCGTAAACTTTTCACTCCTCGAAAAATCATTAAATTTTAAATCACCTTTGTAAATTGCAAGTCGGTTAATTTTATAATTACTTCTAAAAAAGTTTTTTGCCAACTCATTTACGTAACGAGCTATTTCAATAACAAGGTTAAATTTAGTTGGGTCATCTTTAACTTCTTTAATATTTGACCCGTTTTTTCCGAACATGGTTTGCAGATTATCTAAATGGTCATACATTTCATATTTAACATATGGATGTAAAAGCGAAAGTGAATCGTATATATATATAAATTTTCTGGGGCTCATTTCTTTTATGGCCATTGTAAATTTTTCGAAGGACACATAATCATCTCCTGGTTTTATTCCTAAATGAAAATCATTTATGGCCAGCATTCCCACTGTAGTAACATTTTGCTCATCATTAAAGTTCCCGGTTGCTTTCATATCCATATCAAGGTTGGCAGAAAAACTTCCGTAATTAATAAGCTCTTTAAGATATTGGTCTATAATTTTTAAATCGAATTTATGAATAACAATAGCCGAGCGATAATTATTGGTTTTTACATTAAGAGTGGCATTGCCTTTCATATCACCGCTTCCTGTGCCTGATAAACAAGAAAATGATGCGGCAATTGTATCCGCATTCCACCGCTTGCCGCTACTTTCAATAGTTACTTTTTTTATAAAATAGTTTATTGGAATTGTTTTTTCTTGATAATAAAACTCGCCCTCATTTATTTTTATATTAAGTATATTAAAATGAAGAGGAGCATTATTTGCAACAGAATTTTTTTTCGGAGAAAATTTTTTAATCAGGTCATTAAAATTCAAATCCTTTTTGCTTTGAATAATTATACCTTTAGGGTGGTCTAGTGTAATTTCACTTATCTCATAGGTTTTCGAAAAAAGTTTAAGCATTTCAAAATTAGCACTAACCCCATCTACCGAAATGAAAATACTGTCACTTTTAAATTCATAAATTTTAAGATTACTTAAATAAACGTAACCTGTAAATGGGTTTACATAAGCCTTGTCCAATGTAATTTGTCGTCCTGTAAACTTTTCGTCGTATTTTTCAATTAAATATTTTGCAATAGGCGAAATAAATACAATAACTACTATAACAACAATTACGATAGCACTGGTAGAAATAAGTAGTATTTTTTTTAGTTTACTCATAGGTTTCGCAAATATTGGTATACAACATAAGTATTGTGTTGCAAAACTTAATAAATAACTTACATCATTCCCACATAGGGTTATAAGTTTATAAAACAAAAGCTTGATGAGATAGTATAAGATGCTTGCTTTTAAAATGTTGTCATTATCTATAAAACCAAATACTAATGAGTTAATACGAAAGCTTTAATGCTTAGCCATTTTTAAATACAAGTATCGCTTTCGTTCTTAACAAAAAAAAGGAAATAAATTTTTATTCATTCTTCTTTTTAAAATGTTTAATCCAATAACATTGCTACTATTTCAATTTATTACATAATTCAATCAATGTGCGACAATCGGCAGCACATGCTTTACAAGAATTAGTTGCAAACATCTCGCATTCACTCGCACACTTTTCGCATGCTATAATGCATTTTTCGCACTCTTGCTTTGCATTTTCGTTATTTACACCCATAACTTTGGCAGCTGTTTTGCAAGCGTTTACACATTCTTTACAAAATTGAGTGCAAAGAGGCATTTTGGTATCCTTTAAGCATACAGTTTCGCATGCACTACAAGATTTAATGCATTTGTTACATGCCTCAATAAACGCATTGCGATTTTCTTTTGATAATCTACCTTCCGTAACCATCTTATCAGTTGGTAAGGACATTTTTGTTGTTGCTGCAGTTGTTATAAACCCAATTGCTGCTAATATTAAAATAAGTTTTTTCATTTTTTTATTGATTAAGTTATTAGTTGGAGCAAAGGTGAGCTCTTAACCACAAAACGATGTTATACATTTCCAAAAGAAAGTTATATAATTCATATTTATGGTATAACCATATTCAATAAGTATATTAGCTTATCATCTCAGTTTGACTTACTTTTAAGTTAATAATATCAGTGATACTATTGATATTTACAGTGTTTTCAACCCTTTCGGGTCAAAAGTAGCGAGATCATTTTTTACAGTACATTAATGATTTTTAAACCGATAACCAGTTTTAACTCTTGGTTTTCAAAAGATTACGTCCTTTTATTGACAATTTCATTATGCGAAAATAATATCAAAATACGTATCTGATATAATCTGCAAGCCCTGTTATCAAGGGCTTGCAGACTTTAGTAGCGAGATCGGGATTTTACTATTTTAAAGTTTTTCTAGGTTTTACAAGGGGTGCAGGTTATGTTTTTTTACTTTTTGATACAATTTTATGTTAAAAAATATCACTTTTAATATCACTTTTACAGCTCTAAATTAAGAATAAAATCTCAATTTGCAATGAAAAAATCATTTATGGCTGGTTATTGCAAAACTTTATAAATAACTTACATTATTTACATATAGTGAATAAGTACTCTATATGAATAAAATAAAACACTCCTAATTACTATTGCAATTAGGAGTGTATTTATAAAAACAAAAATGTTTTTAACTAGAGTACCGATTTAAATTTTTTATTATTTACTTGCAGTCGCTTTGTTTTTTTCGGCTTCTTTTTGGCAAGCCATAGCATGGTCTAAATGCATGCGTAACTCAGGTAGTGTTTCGGTAGCCCACTGTTTAATATCAGCATCGGTTGATTCGGCAGCTTCTTTTTCAAACATTACAATAGCATCTTTATGTCCGTTAACCATCATATCACAATAAGCTAAATCAAAATCAGCTCCCGATTTATTGTTTAAATCTTTATACGCACTTAATGTATTATCTGTTGGTGTAGTTGGTATAGTTATAGATTTGGTAGCGGCAAGTGTTGCTAAACTGCTCATACATTTACTATGCGCATCATCCATCATTCGGCCTAATTCTTTTACACGTTCAGTTCTACCCATTTGCTTAGCCAATTGTCCTAATTTAATTTCGGCTACGTTCACCAAAAAATTAGCATCTTTTTCGTTGTTAGTACTATCAAATTTTGCTTCATTATGTTCAGTAGCAATCTCTTTTGTGTCTTCAGCTTTTGGTGAACTGCACGATGCACCAAATAAGGTAACCGCTACTAAGCTTAGTTTAAAAAATTCTTTTTTAAATTGTGTTGTGTTTTTCATTTTTATAGGTTTATGGTTTTTACGTTGTAATTAAATTATTACGCCGCAAAAATGAACACCTTTAAGGCAGAAATGTTACACACTGTGTGTAATAAATTACACGATTCACTTATTTATAAGAAAAATTAACAAAAAATATAGGCTACAAGCCTTAATTACATTAGTGTATAGAGTTTATTTTAACCTTTAAGCAACAAAAGTAAAATAAACGCAAATACTATGCTTTATATCCTATCTTTGGTTGTAATCATTTTATTATTCCTTTGTGTATAAGGTTTCGTTAAATTTTTAAAGGAGCAACATCTACTCTCCCTCTTAAAGAGATTTTTACAGCATTTTATTTTGCCGAATCTATTTTATTAACCGAAATCATTACGCATGCCCATAAACAAAAAATCAGCTCCTCTTAAAAAAATTAAAGAAAATAATTTCCCTATAGTTGCCATTGGCGCATCGGTAGGCGGTTTAGAAGCCGTAAGTGCTTTACTTAAAAACTTACCCATTAATACAGGCATGGCCTTTATTTATGTGCAGCACCTTAACCCCGATCATAAAAGTTTTTTGACTTCCATTCTTTCCAAAATTACTAAGATGAAAGTGCAAGAGGTAGAAAACATGGCGCACATGGCTCCTAATAATGTTTATATAATACCGCACGATAAGGGCATTGAAGTAACTGATGGACATATAAAATTATTGCCTCGCACAAAAGGTGGTTTGGCTATTTCAATTGATGTGCTTTTCTCTTCGCTTGCCGAAACCCATAAAGAAAATGTAATTGGCATTGTACTTTCGGGCAACGCACACGATGGCACACGCGGATTAAAAGCTATTAAAAAAGAAGGTGGTTTAACCTTTGCACAAGATGATACGGCTCAGGCTAGTAGCATGCCAAAATCTGCTATTGAGGCAGGTGTAGTTGATTTTATTTTGTCGCCCAAGGGCATGGCTCGTAAACTTATTCAATTTGGCAAAACAGGTTTACCTAAGCTACTAGCAAAAAGTAAAGAAAACGATATTGTTGTTGAAGATAATAACCCCACTTTAAAAGTTATTTTTGAATTACTGCATAAACACACCGGTGTAGATTTTAGTCATTATAAATTGCCCACCATTAAAAGGCGTTTAACCAATAGAATGCTACAATGTGGTGTAAAAACCATAAAAGAGTACGCCAAACTTTTAAGCAAAAAAAACAGCGAATTAGATTTGCTGTATAGTAGTTTACTTATTAATGTAACCAGTTTTTTTAGAGATGCCGAAGCTTTTGCTTATTTAAAAACCACCTTTTTACCCAAACTGCTTAAAAGCAAATTACCTGGCGAAACGTTACGCGTGTGGGTGCCCGCCTGCTCATCGGGCGAAGAGGCATATACAATTGCCATGTTACTTACTGAACTGCAAGACAAAAAAAGCAAAAAAATACCGGTACAAATTTTTGCTACCGACCTTAGCGAGCAAGCCATACAAGATGCACGCGTTGGCGAGTACACGCCTAGCAACATAAAAACTGTTTCTAAAAAATATGTAGATCGCTTTTTTACTAAAACAGGAGACAACTATCGCATTGTAAAAGAAATACGCGAAATGTGCGTGTTTGCACCTCATAATATTTTGCGCGACCCTCCTTTTTCGCGCATGGATTTTATTAGTTGCTGCAACATGCTTATTTATTTTGATACCGCTGCGCAGAAAAAAATATTTGCCACCATGCATTTTGCCCTAAACGAAAAAGGACATTTAATGTTAGGCAAAGCCGAATCAATAGGCACATCGTCGCAGCTTTTTAGCAGAATAAATAATAAATTTAAAATATATTCGCGCAAAAAAAATACAGGCACACCAAAAATACTGGAAATAATCCCACACTTTGCCCGCACTACTATAAACAGTAAAAAAATAGGTTTTCCTACAAAAAGTATAGCGGCCAACCCTGTTGATGTAGAAAAGGCTATAGATTCTACCCTACTTAGTCATTACATGCCCGCTTGTGCTGTGGTAAATAAAGACATGGAAATTTTGCAATTTAGAGGCAAAGCATCTTTATACCTAACACATTCATCAGGCAAAGCCAGCTTGAATATTTTAAAAATGGCAAGGCCTGAGTTTGCCTTTGAGTTACGTAATGCACTTAATAAAGCCATCAAAACAAAACAAACCGTATACAAATCGGGTATAGAAATTGAAATTGAATCTGTTTTTCGCATGATGTCCTTAGATGTTAGTCCGCTCAAAATAAATTGGGACGAACAATTATTTCTTATTGTTTTTACACTTCAAGAACAAGTAGAAAAATTTATTGAACAAGGCAAAGGAGCACAAAATAACTCCACCCAAAAAGATAGAAGAATTAAAAAACTAACGGAGGAATTAAACAACATCCGTACAGAAATGAATTCGATTATTGAAACACAAGAAACAACTTATGAAGAGCTACAAGCAGCCAACGAAGAAATTGTTTCAACTAACGAAGAGTTTCAAACCCTGAATGAAGAGCTGGAAACATCTAAAGAAGAAATTCAGGCCAGTAACGAAGAGCTGCTATCTACCAATCACGAATTACAAACCCGTAACGATATGCTTACCGAATCGTACGATTATTCAGAAGCTATTATTGCTACCATACATGAACCCATGTTGGTGCTTAATAAAGATTTGTATATAAAATCGGCTAATAAATCATTCTACAAAAAATTCTTAGTAAAAAAAGAAGACACCGAAGGTAAATTTTTGTTTGAGCTTGGTAATAACCAATGGAACATACCAAAACTACGCGAGTTGCTAAGTGAGGTTATTCCTAAAAATAATAGCTTTCAAAATTTTGAAGTTACCCATACATTCCCCGGTATCGGCGAAAAAATAATGTTGCTTAATGCCCATTTAATTATTCAAAAAACGCACTCCGAACAATTAATTCTCTTAGCCATTGAAGACATAACAGTTCGCACACGATATCATCAAAAAGAAAAAGGATTGCTTACTAAAGAGAAAGAAATTGCTGAAGGAGCTGTTAACTCAAAACAGCAGTTTTTATCAAACATGAGTCATGAAATAAGAACGCCCATGAACGCCATTGTTGGCTTTACTAAGGTGGTTTTAAAAACAGATTTAACCGAAAAGCAAAAAGAATATATAAATGCCATTAAAGTAAGTGGTGATGCATTAATTGTTTTAATTAATGATATACTTGATTTGGCAAAAGTAGATTCAGGCAAAATGACTTTTGAGCAAACACCTTTTAAATTATCTACTTCTATAGCTGCCATGTTACATTTATTTGAAACCAAAATACAGGAAAAAAATTTGGAGCTAATTAAAGAATATGATACAACTATACCTGATGTTGTGGTTGGCGACCCAGTGCGTTTGCACCAAGTTATTTTGAATCTGGTAAGCAACGCGGTAAAGTTTACCGCCAAAGGAAAAATAACAGTAAGTGTACACAAACTTAAAGAAGACTCTGATAAAGTAACTATAGAATTTACCGTAACAGATACCGGCATTGGCATACCAGAAAATAGTTTGGCAAATATTTTTGATGATTTTCAGCAGGCAACAAGTCAAACGTCGCGAATATATGGAGGAACAGGTCTTGGACTTGCTATTGTTAAACAGTTAGTAGAGCCACAGGGCGGTAGTATTACCGTAAAAAGTAAAGAAGGTAAAGGATCCGTTTTTAGCTTTATTTTACCCTTTAAAAAAACAAACGAAAAAATACTGGATGACGCAGAGGTAACCGAAAGTTTAAAAACCGTACTAAATAATATACATATTTTGGTAGTAGAGGATATTCCTTTAAACCAACTTTTAATGAAAACCTTGTTGGAAGAGTTTGGTTTTGCAATGGATATAGCCAACAATGGTAAAGTTGCCATTGAGAAACTTAAAAAAACCAAGTACGATATTATTTTGATGGATTTGCAAATGCCCGAAATGGATGGCTTTGAAACCACCGAATACATACGCAATACAATGAAGTTGCAAACGCCTATTATTGCCCTTACAGCTGATGTAACTACAGTTGATGTAGAAAAATGTAAGGCTATTGGGATGAATGATTATATATCTAAACCGGTTGACGAAAAAATATTATATAATAAAATTATTCGTTATTTAAAACGTTCGATGTATGAAGATGGAGAAATTAATACAGAAAAAGAGCCCAGGCAGAAAAAAGGAACCTGCATTAATTTAGATTATTTAAAACGTGTTACTAAAAATAATACATCATTAATTACCGAAATAATTGACGTCTACATAGATGAAACTCCTCGTTTAATTAAAGGCATGCAGCAAGCACTTCGCACTAAAAACTGGGAATCTTTACGAATGGCTTCGCACTCCATTATACCTTCATTTTCAACTATGGGCATGGATAAGGAGTTTGAAAACATAACTAAAAAAATACAGGAAGAAGCCATTATACTGCGTGATAATTTTGCAAAAGGAGAAATAAAAAAAGAAACGATTGCTTTACTGGGCGAATCGATTTTGAAAATTGAAACCATTTGCAAACAAGTCTGCGAAGAGCTAAGAAAAGAGTTACTTGTTATAAAGTAAAAATTTCAATGCGACAAATAGAATAAGGGGCATCGTTTTTTAGTTACTCGGAAAATAAATATCAAACGAAGCGCCTTTATTTAACTCGCCGGTTGCAATGATAATGCCATTAATGTTTTTTTAAAAAAAGGTGTAATCGTCATCAGCGAGGGGAATATTGAAAGGTACTGTTTGTTCTAATTTTATTTAAAAGGATTTAAGTGAAGTTGCGCCCTTTTAAACATAAAAATATTACTTAACTCCGTATAAAAGTTACATAATTCACACATCGGAAAGTGTTTCTGTTATTTAGAATAGATTATTGAATGAAATATGTAAGATTTTTTCGAAATTGTGTAACCCTATAAAAGGCAAATGCTTCTACTTTTGTTGCGTACTAATATAAACCTTAAAACTTAAAAAAATGTCAACGACAACAGAACCAAACAAACCAGAAGCGAAAAAAATAACTCCTGAAGAAAACAAAAAAAACATTGAGAATCACAAGAAAATTGCGACTCATTTGGAATCAGCCGCAAAGCACCACATCGAAGCTGCTAATCATCATGAAAATGAAAATCATGATAAAGCGGCAACGAGTATATTAGCAGCACACGGACATACTGCTATTGCTCATGAAGCTCAGAAAGAAGGTATTAAAAAACACGCTTCGAGTATCTAAGAGGTTATTTAAGGGCATCATGCGCACGCATGGTGCTCTTATTTATGTTAATAAAAACTGAACATAATACAACTGATATATATTAAATATTCAAAGAAATGAGTCAAAAATAAAAATCATGTTAGACGACATATATATCAAAGACTGCAATAATATTGATTCCAGTCAAACAAAAAGTATAAAGAATTTCAATCAGCAAATAACTAATGAGTTTAATCAAAATGTTGAAATAATCGAGAAAGAATTATTTCAGCTAAAAGCCTTATTGTTTTTAAATGAAATGGTATTAAATTGAAATATTTGATTAAAAATGGAAAATACACCTCCAACAAAAACAGATATAAAGCCATTTAATGAGGATATTCCTTTGGAGGAGAAAAATAAAATACTCGAAGAGCGTATAAAACTTTTAAATGGACTCTTAGAACAAGAATTTGATGGAACAACCGAAATGCCTGCCATTACTTAGAGCATAGTGAGTAAAGATTTTTACTGGTTTCCTTTCTATATAATTAAAAGATATTACCCTTGCATCTTTAGTTCAAGGGTTTATTCATGATTTATAGCAGTTGCGCCCTTGTTCGGTTTCCCTTCGGTCGATTTTTACTAGGTTAAACCCTTCTTATTAATTCCGTTTCAGGCCGCCGTAAACTGACAAGATCCTTTCACTTCATTTGCACGGCGAAGGGCGTAGCCAAATAAAAGAGCAAAAAACCATAAACATTTTAAAAAAATTTCGACACTCATTTTTAAAAAGCGATTAAAAAGCCTTTTTAATCTTATTCCGGTTACTGTATAAAATTAGATGAAGTGATTATTAATAGCATAATGCGGAAGCTCAGCATTATTTTTCAAATTCATTTTTTCAAGCAGACGATTATGGTATGTGCTAATGGCAGGAACACTTAATGATAGTTCAACAGCAATTTCCAAAACAGTTTTTCCGGCAACTATAAACTTCAACATTTCTAATTCCCTATTGGAAATAAGCTCATGCTGCTCTTTATGGTGGTAACGGGCCTTCTACTCAATCAGCATTAATTATTCAACAATCCAAAAACACTACTATTCATTATCTGATAACTTGCGATGCAGGATTTTACGTAGGCAATCAGGGCATTCATTATTCGACATAGGTAAAAAACCATTTAATAATGCGTGAATAATGTAAATCTTTCAAAACATTTTGTAACACTATAATAAAGTAAGAAACCCATTTTTGTATAGGTAAGACATAGGCTTGAAAAATTAAAAAATAAGTAAAATGGCAGTTCAAAAAAAAGATACGTCGATAAAAAAAATGAAAAGTATAGCCACAACCAATGATTTTGCTGCACAAAAGCAATCTTCTGAGTATGCTCGAGGGTTAATCGAAGCCAGTTTAGATCCCTTGGTTACCATTAATATGGAAGGAAAAATTACTGATATGAATGAAGCAACTGCCAATATTACGGGTATAACACGTAAAAAACTAACCGGCACTGATTTTTTTGATTATTTCACGGAGCCACAAAAGGCTCGTGAAGTATATCAGGAAGTATTTGCAAAAGGCTCAGTTGCTGATTCTCCACTTACACTCCGCCATAAAGATGGAAAACTTACTGATGTACTATTTAACGGATCGGTTTATAAGGATGATAAAGGAAATGTATTAGGAGTTGTTATTGTAGCAAGAGATGTTGCTGAGCAAAAATGGGCAATAGAATTAAGAATTGCTAATAAAGAACTTGCTTTTCAAAACGATGAGAAAGAAAAAAGAGCAGCTGAATTAAGTATTGCTAATAAGGAGCTTGCTTTTCAAAATGATGAAAAAGAAAAAAGGGCGCAAGAATTAATCATTGCTAACAAAGAACTTTTATTTCAAAATGATGAAAAAGAAAAAAGGGCGGCTGAGTTAGTAGTAGCCAACAAAGAACTCGCTTTTCAAAATGATGAAAAAGAGAAGCGTGCTGCTGAGCTAGCCATTGCTAACAAAGAACTTGCCTTTCAAAATAATGAGAAAGAAAAACGTGCAGCAGAATTAGACATAGCCAACAAAGAGCTTGCTTTTCAAAACGCAGTAAAAGAAAAAAGAGCGGCAGAGTTAATTATTGCTAATGAAGAACTCGCTTTTCAGAACGATGAGAAAGAAAAACGCGCAGCAGAATTATTTATTGCCAACAAAAAACTTTTATTTCAAACAGGAGAAAAAGAAAAACGTGCAGCAG